>VAPL010484508.1_pt1 | contig 12004 bp, 9 predicted proteins | sample 3395061 | NCBI WGS metagenome assembly VAPL01 (sample SAMN08290444, study PRJNA428436) | hydrothermal vent metagenome | isolation source: Deep-sea hydrothermal vent chimney 2 | place: Pacific Ocean: Juan De Fuca Ridge | depth 2182 m m
AGAAACAACAATGTTCATATGCCTGTTAGATCAATGAATGTAGACGCGAACACAGGTAATAAACGTGCACTGCTGGACAAGCTATACAACATCGATTCTTCAGGGGGTACACCACTACAAAATGCCATGTACCGTGCAGGCGAATACCTGTCCGGCAACGACGCTCACTGGATCGAAGATGGAAGTACAGAAACATTTTCTGATCCACGCTTCTCCCTTGCTGAAGGCGGCGCCTGTCAACAAAATTTTTCCATCGTCATGACTGATGGTTATTACAATAGCAGTTTTAATTTTGACCCAGGCAATACCGACATAGATGGCGCGGGACCCTGGGACGGTGGGCTGTTTGCGGATAGTTCAGGCGACACACTTGCTGATATCGCAATGCAATTTTATGAAGAAGACTTGAACACCGGCTTGCCCCCAAGTGTGCCTACTAACAGCGTTGATCAAAACAACGAACAACATGTCGTTACTTATACTGTCGCATTCGGCGTCAACGGGAGTCTGCTTTGTAGTCCAAGCGACGCAACGGATGCGAATGGGAATGCCTGTCCATCACCGTTTCCAGGCTGGCCAGAACCCAGTTCCAATGAGCATAAAATCGATGATTTACGCCATGCAGCGTATAACGGACGTGGACTTTTCCTAAGTGCTGGAAACCCTCAATCACTCATTACAGCCATAAACAGCGCTCTGGGAAACATAGTATCGCGTACCAGTTCATCTGCGGGTGTGGCATTTAACTCAACCAATATTCAGTCCGATACCCTGATATTTCAGGGCCGTTACAAAACAAACGATTGGAGTGGTAACCTACGGTTCTTGCCACTGGGTAGCACTGGCGGGGTCGGCAGCGCCATAGTCAACACAGACAGTGTTTTAAATGCGACTGATCCGGATACTCGAAGCATCATTACCCGCAACACAGTCACAGGACTGGGTGTACCGTTTCAATGGGCTTCCGTGGCTCCATCCCAACAGACCGCATTGATCAATCAAGACAAATTTAACTATTTACGCGGTGATCGAAGTTGCGAGGTTTCCAGTGCCGAAGTATGTTTATCCGGTAACAAGCTGTTACGCAATCGCAGCACGGTTCAGGGTGATATCATACATTCTGCTGCGGCCTATGTCGGTGTACCAGACAAATATTATGACTTTGATAATTATACCGCCTATGTAAGCGCTAATAACAACCGAAAACCCGTGGTCTATGTCGGTTCGAACGGTGGGATGCTACATGGTTTTGATGCAAGCCTCTACAGCAATGGCAGTCCCATTGCCGGTACGACAGGCAATGAACTCATTGCGTATGTCCCCAGTATTTTATACAACAAATTACCCGATATCAGTGACACCTCATATACACATCAATATTTCGTAGATGGGTCCCCAGTAACGGGCGATGCTTATTATGGCGGTGCATGGCATACCGCACTGGTGGGCAGTCTGGGCGGGGGTGGCCAGGGCATATTCGCTATTGATGTAACCAATCCAGCCAGCTTTGATGAAGCTAACGCGGCTGACCTGCTGCTTTGGGAATTTGATGAAAACGACGATGCTGATATGGGTTTTTCATACAGCGAACCGGTCATTGTAAAACTGGCTAACGGTCGATTTGTCGCAATATTTGGCAATGGTTATAACAGCACGTTTGCTGATGGTATCTTAGGATCTGGCGAAGCGGTATTGTATATCGTCGACCTGGAAACCGGTGTTCTGCTGAAGAAAATCTCAACATTAAATGGTACGACCCTCAACCCGAATGGTTTATCATCACCCGCAACAGTTGATGCCGATGGTGATTTTATCACGGATTATGTCTACGCGGGCGACCTGAAAGGTAACATGTGGCGATTTGATCTAACTAGCAGCAATCCGGCACAATGGAAAGTCAGTTTTAGCGGTGCCCCGCTGTTCTTTGCTGAAAGTCCTGAAGGGCCAGATCAGTTTATTACCAGTAAACCCACTGTGAGCGCGCGTGCTGGCGATCAAGGTTATATGGTGTATTTTGGCACGGGTAAATACCTGGAGCTAACTGACAACTCCGCGACTAACCAAGACACCCAAAGCTTCTATGGGATCTGGGACAAATGGAAAAAATCGATGGGTGATGGTTCATTTGCCGCATTTGATCGCACTAGTTTACTACAACAAACCATTATCGAAGAAACCAACAGTGGCAGTGTAGATGTGCGTATTACATCAGATAACGACGCGAACTGGAGCATTCAAAAAGGTTGGTATATTGACCTGATTGATACCAACACAAGTGACAACCAGGGTGAACGGGTAGTCACGTCCCCGTTAGTCAAAAATGGTGCTATCTATTTTTCAACGCTTATCCCGGTCAGCGCAGTTTGTCAATCAGGTGGCACAGGATGGCTCATGATACTGGACGCCACCGATGGAAGTCGCCTAACTTCCTCACCGTTTGACCTCAATGGCGATGGTATTTTTAACAAGAGTGATAACGTAACGTCTTCAGACGGTGGCGACCCGGTCGCAGTCAGTGGCGCCAAATCCCAGGCCGGTATAATTTCAGAACCCGCAATTATCCAAAGCGGAGATGGGTTGTCTCAATACATTACCGTAAGCAACTCTAGCGGAACGATTGGGCTGGGCGCCGGTGTGCTTGAACCTATTCCACCATCGGGTCCACCACCATCAACGCCAATAGGCAGCGAGGGCATCGCAATCAACAGCCTTATTCCTTTCCCAATTGGCAGAGTTCTGTGGCAACAAATAAAATAACTCAGAGAGTTAGGAGAAACGAACATGTTTAATTCAATTTATAAAATCACACTCTTGTCGCTCCTTATATGCGGGTGGGCGGCAACGCCCGCTTTCGCAGCTAATAACTTGCCAAGCGGGTATCCGGACATAAAGGACTATGAGAATTTGGGGACAGTAGACTCGATCGAGCAATCCAAAAGCAGAATAGTCGTCAATGATCAGGACTACATATTACCCACTGACGTCACCGTTCACACACCGGGAAATATGACTGGCAGCTTGAGAGACGTACGTAAGGGTAATAAAGTCGGTGTGATCGCAGATAGTGGCAGCAAAACATCTTTGCCCAGCATCACTGCAATTTGGGTGTTTCCCAGTGGTTTTTCAATAGATGCGGATGCCAGAAACCAGGACTAACGTTTCAAATAAGCTCCCGGAAAAGGTGTTAAGGGCTCTTCACTGAGTCCTTAACTGGATTAATTAAATAGATAGATAGCATTAAATAATTAACTTAACTTGCATATCCAAGGCAAACAAAATGAATAGATATAAATCCAAAGGCATCACGTTAATCGAGTTAATGATTACACTTGGCATAATTGGTATTGCGGCCTCACTGGCCTATCCTGCTTATACTGGTTATACGTTGACTGCCAACCGCTCAGAAGGAAAAATAGCGCTGAATGAAATCGCTATGGCACAAGAGCGTTTCTTTGGGAATAACAATAGCTACACAGTAGACCTGTCACAGTTAGCAGGTTTCACCGCAAATCCGGTAGTAACAGACAAAGGATTATATTCTGTTTCTAGTGCAGCTGGCGTAACCGGCAGTATCTTGACCAGTTTTACGTTAACGGCTGCACCACAAGGACCACAAACCAGTGATGCCTGCACTGCAATAACACTGACTTCAACTGGCGTAAAAGGCGGTTCACCATCAAAGGATGATTGCTGGTAATACAAATCAATTACTGAACGGGGTTAGCTATTAGTTAGCTATTGTAATACTTTCGGAACGGGGAAAATCACATTTTCCTCGGTCCCATTGATTTCTTCTACACACTCACCACCCCAGCGCTTTAATTGTTGCACGACCTGATCAACGAGTACACCCGGTGCTGATGCACCCGCAGTGACACCCACTCTGTTTTTACCTGAAATCCAATCTTTGTTAATTTCAGCGGCAATATCAATCAAGTACGCTGGTGTACCATGTCTTTCAGCCACTTCTTTGAGGCGATTTGAATTAGAGCTGTTAATCGAACCAACAACCAGAATCACGTCACATCGCCCTGCCAGGTCTTTAACGGCATCCTGTCGGTTTTGAGTTGCGTAACATATGTCGTCCTTTTTAGGTCCGGATATATTTGGAAAGCGGCGACGCAAGACTTGAATAATCGACTCGGTGTCATCAACGGACAAGGTTGTTTGCGTTACATAAGCTAAATTATCCGGGTTTAACACATCAAGCTTTTCTACATCATCCGGTGTTTCCACGAGATATATTCTACCGGCTTCGATATTTTCATCGGCGTTACTTTGGTAACTACTATCATAACGCCCCATTGTGCCTTCCACCTCAGGATGACCTGCATGGCCTATTAACACACATTCACGTCCGGCTCGATAATGGCGAACAACTTCGAGATGAACTTTGGTAACCAATGGGCAGGTTGCATCGAACACATTAAATCCACGACGTTCAGCTTCATCGCTGACAGACTTTGAAACCCCATGGGCGCTGAATATAAGCGTAGATGCGTCTGGTACTTCCGCCAGGTCTTCTACAAATACAGCCCCTTTATTGCGCAAGTCATCGACAACAAACTTATTGTGCACCACTTCATGTCGTACATAGATTGGCGCACCATAAAGTTCCAGCACACGCTCGACTATTTCTATAGCGCGATTCACACCAGCACAAAATCCACGCGGATTGGCTAATATAATTTCCATAACAACTTATGCATAATTTAGGCTCATATTCGTACTATCTAGAGAAACAAGCCACTGAAACAAGTGCAGGAGTACACACGAGAAACAAACAGGAATAAATTAATGTAATAATATATCCGGTGATTTCACATCAATTATTTCAAACTCAAATACCAGATCATGCCCCGCTAACGGATGATTGAAATCGACAATCACTTCATCCTCAAATACTTCCAGTATAGTACCCGGCACTTCTTCTCCCGACGGTGTCGTAAAACTGATAATTTGCCGTGACGCCAGTTGAAAATCAGGTGAAAACTCAGTGCGCGATAGCGTATGCACATTTTCTGCTGATGATTCGCCGAACGCATCATTAAAATTCAATGTCAATTTTTTACGATCACCTACCTGTAATCCATACAATACAGTTTCAAGCCCCCCTATCATCGTGCCATCACCAATCACAAATTGCATGGGTTCATCATTAAAAGAATTCTCAGCAATAGTGCCATCCATCAAGGTAAGCGAAAAATGCAAAATAACGTTACTACCCAGGCCAATAGTTTTTGCCGACTCACTCAGAACGAATTCTCCTTATACTTGGTTGGAATCTATTTTTATTCTTTAACACGGATATTCACTCAAGGTATTCACTCTAAAGTACTCCGTCAAGATTAGCCCTATTCTGATTTATTTTGTAACTTAGCTTTGGATGCTGATTCAGACTTATTAAAAAATAATGCATCTATAATTAACATTGTAGCACCAATCGAGATCGCTGAGTCTGCAATATTAAATATTGGCCAATGGTAATCCCCATAAAACACATCAATAAAATCAATAACATACCCTAGTGTCGAGCGATCCCAGACATTACCCAGCGCACCACCCAATATTAACGACAAAGCAATCGCCAACCATCTATCTTTAACCGATAATTTCTTCATCCAAAAGACAATAAATACACTGACGGCTAATGCAATCACCGTAAAAAACCAACGCTGCCAGCCGGATGCGTCACTTAAAAAACTAAATGCAGCGCCCTTGTTATGCGCCAGTGTAAAATTAAAGAACGGAAGCAAGTTAACAGGCTGATGATATCCCAGATTCTCTGTCGCCAGATGTTTGGTAAACTGATCCAGTATAAATACCAAAACGGTAATCCACAACCAAATCAAACCACCCCATTTTGTTTTTAATTCGCTCACAACTATCTCTCTATGCTTTTCTTTGCTCTTATTTAAGAACGTTGTTTAAAGTTTTCTATAAAGCTTTCTATAAACTCTCTATAAAGCTCTCTATAAAAAAGGTCTCGATTATTTTGTATCAAATTCACGCATAACGACGCGACTCACCCTCTCCGTCTATGTTGACCACACAACGCCCACAGAGTTCTGGATGCGCTACGGTTTTACCGACATCTTGCCGATGATGCCAACAACGTACACATTTATCATGTGTCGAGCTAACGACAACGACATGCAAACCCTCAAGTTCAGTTACCACCGCGTCTTCAGGACAATCTGACAGTTGATGAATTCGTGCATACGATGTTATCAATACAAATCGCAGCTCATCTTCCAGTTTCGATAAGGGTTTAAATACGGCTTCTGAGCAATATAAATCCACCTCCGCGTCCAATGCCGAACCAATATCGCCCGCAACGCGCAATCGCTCCAGTTCCTTGCTAACCTGTTCACGTACCGTCATAACGTGACTCCAGTCGGCAAGCGTTAACTTTCCTGCTAATTGCCCTTCGCTTTGTTCGATTTCTGGAAAATCATACCATGTTTGCAAAAAAACCGATTCACTACGATTACCAGGAATATACTGCCACAGTTCCTCTGACGTAAAACTCAAAATAGGCGCCAACCAACGCACCAATGCTTCAATAATATGATACATTGCCGTTTGTGCAGAACGCCGTATGAGACTGTTTTCCTGAGTTGTATATTGCCGGTCTTTTATGATGTCCAGATAAAAACCACCCATATCAACTGAACAAAAATTGTGTACCTTTTGATAAATCTGGTGAAATTCGTATCTATCGTAGAATGCCTGTATTTCTTTTTGCAACGTCAATGCTCTTTCAACGGCCCATCGGTCAAGTGCCAACATTTCATCAACAGGCACCTTATGTGTCTCCGGTTCAAAACCGTCTAAATTTGCTAACAAAAATCGCGCCGTATTGCGTAAGCGTCGATAAGCATCGGAGGTGCGCTTGAGAATCTCATCCGAGACATTTATTTCCCCGCTGTAATCTACCGAAGCGACCCAAAGACGTAATACATCTGCACCCAGGTTTTTAGTTATTTTTTGTGGCGCAATGACATTACCCTTCGACTTGGACATCTTTTGTCCTTTTGCATCGACGGTAAATCCATGTGTAAGCACTTGTCGGTAAGGTGCTTCACCATTGATCGCCACCGAGGTCAACAAGGAAGACTGAAACCAACCACGGTGCTGATCCGATCCCTCAAGATACAAATCTGCCTTAAACGTTGTCTTATTTGTTAGTTCAGCGCGTTGCTGCAACACACAAGCATGGGTCACGCCGGAATCGAACCAGACATCCAACGTATCGGTTACTTTTTCATATTGCGTTGCATCCGTACCCAGAAACTCTTCTACATCCAGATCAAACCAGGCATCAATACCCTGAGCCTCGACACGCAACGCTATCTCTTCAATCAACCAGTCTGTTTTTGGATGTAATCTGCCAGTTTGTGCATGCACAAATAACGGAATCGGTACGCCCCAAGTGCGTTGCCGCGAGACACACCAGTCAGGGCGATTCCTGATCATCGATTCAATGCGTGCTTCCCCCCAAGACGGAAACCATTCAGTGTTTTTTACTTCCTTAAGCGCACTCTCACGCAACCCATTTTGCTCCATGCTGATAAACCATTGTGGCGTTGCGCGAAATATTATAGGCGTTTTATGTCGCCAGCAATGTGGGTAACTATGCTGTAGTGCCGCTTCCTGTACTAACTTGCCCCCCGCCTTCAATACATCAATGACATGCGAATTCGCCTTAAACACATGCTCACCGGCAAACAGTTCTGTACCCTCGACAAAACAGCCATTACTGCCGACTGGGTTATCAACCGCTAGCTTGTAACGCATGCCGACGACATAGTCATCCTGACCATGTCCGGGTGCAGTATGTACAGCACCCGTACCCGCATCCAATGTCACATGACCACCTAATATAATCGGCACTTCGCGCTGATAAAAAGGGTGTTGTAATTTCAAATTCTCCAGATCACTGCCCTGGCAATAGGCGACCACACGATAATCGTTTATTTCGTAGCGCGCCATCACATCCTTCATTAGCGCTTCGGCCAGTAACAAACGCTCCGGCCCATAATCGCCATCGCATTGTACCAATGCATAATCAAGATCAGGATTGAGGGATACAGCCTGATTGGCAGGTAAAGTCCAGGGTGTTGTTGTCCAGATCACGACAGAGATCGGACCCTCACCCACGTGGCCAACATCATTTTCAGGGGCATGTCGGCATGCGGCTAAAAAGGCGGCATCATCCAAAACAGTAAAGCGTACATCTATGGCTGGCGAGGTGCGGTTTTCATATTCCACTTCCGCTTCTGCCAATGCAGACCCACAATCTATACACCAATGCACTGGCTTGCTGCCTTTATGCAAGTGGCCATTTTTAATTACTTTGCCTAACGTACGAATTTCATCTGCTTCGAATTTATAATTCATTGTGAGATAAGGGTGATCCCAATCACCAACCACACCCAAACGTATAAAATCCTCACGCTGAACATTCACTTGTTTTGTGGCATACTCACGACAAGCTTTTCTAAAATCAGTTGCACTGACTTTGACACCGGCCTTGCCTTTTTTCTTTTCAACTTGCAACTCGATTGGTAAACCGTGACAATCCCAACCCGGCACATAAGGAGCATCAAAACCACTCATCTGCTTGGACTTAACAATGATATCTTTTAGTATTTTATTTACCGCGTGGCCGATATGAATTTCACCATTGGCGTACGGCGGCCCATCGTGCAAAATAAACTTCGGCCTACCTTCCGTTGTCTGGCGTATCAAATTATATAAATCCATCTCCTGCCAATGCTTCACCATTTGCGGTTCACGCTGTGCCAGATTTCCTTTCATCGGAAACACTGTTTTGGGCAAATTTAGTGTGTCTTTATAATCAGCCATTCAAATTACCGCCACCCAGAATACCTAAGGAATACATAACATCTGTTTTCATTTTCTCTCACTATTCGTTCATCTAATATTGATATTTGTGATTAACTATAAGGTTAAAATAAAAGGTTAAAACAAAGCTCTAACTTGCTGCACATCCACCTCTATTGCCTTTTTTAGTTCGTCAAGAGAATCAAAATGGAGTTCATCGCGCAGTTTTTTAACAAAATTAACATGTAAATAACGCCCATATATTTGCTGGTCAAAATCCAGTAGATAAACTTCGAGTATACACGTTGTGCCCGCCACTGTGGGCCGTGTTCCAACACTGGCTGCCCCGATTAATGGCTCTTCGTCGAGACCATATACTTCGACCGCAAAAATACCAGAAACCGGCGCTGCTTTTCGATGAATATGGATATTGGCGGTAGGAAATCCGAGCTCTCGTCCACGTTTATCACCATGAGCAACACGACCAGACATACGATAAGGACGGCCAAGTAACTTTTCTGCTTCTGCTAGCTCACCCGCCTCTAGAGATTGACGGATAAGCGTACTACTGACGCGCTGATTATCAAGCAAATAACTGTGCATATTCACAACCTGAAAACCGTTTTTTCGCCCCGCTTTTTGCAACATGTCGAAGTTTCCCGTCCTGCCAGCGCCAAAACAAAAATCATCGCCTACCACCAGATATTTTACACCCAAGTCTCGCACCAATATGCGCTCAATAAAATCTTCAGCGCTCATCGATGCGAAACGCCTGTTAAATCGCACGCATAACACACGATCGACGGCAAATCGCCTTAAAGCCTGCAATTTTTCCCGAAAACGCGTTAAGCGTGTTGGCGTATCTGCACCGCTAACACTACTGAAATATTCCAACGGCTGGGGTTCAAACAGTATTATCAAACTAGGCAAGCCCAATTGCGCCGCCTTTTCAGATAATTGACCAATAACGGCCTGGTGCCCCAAATGCACGCCGTCGAAATTACCGATTGTCGCAACACAGCCGTGATGCCGAGAACGTATATTATGTATGCCACGAATCAATTCCATAATGTTAGCTCGACGGAGTAATAAAACGTGAGAAACAATCACCGCTAATCATGGTGCAACACTGCTTTAAAATTTAAGCCAGTTAACCACAACGTGCCAAAATACACAGCTGCACCGATAACAACCCACAACACCATCTCCATACCTCGATAATATAAGCTCATCGCGATCCAGGCATCGTTGCCTTTAACCCCCCAATACAACACAGCACTCATCGCAATGCAGGCAAATAGAATCCGTGCAAAAAACAACAACCAGCCGGCGCCTGGCTTATATACGCCGTCCTTTCGCAAACCTCGATAGAGCAACCACGATTGCAGGATTGCAGACAAAGCGGTCGCCAGGGCAAGCCCAGCGTGGGGAGCATCATAACTTAGCAACATCATCGTGCCGACAAAAACCAATGTCACCAACAATTTTGCCGCCATCGTGGTAATCGCGATTTTCATCGGTGTTTTGGTGTCCTGCCTGGCGAAAAAACCGGGAGAAAGTACTTTTACATAGATAAATCCCAGCAAACCGATGGAATACGCAATGAGTGCAACTTGAGACATGTAAACATCATGACCGTCAAATTCCCCATATTGAAATATGGTTATCAACAACGGACCGGATAAAAAAATAAGCGCAAGCGTGGCGGGTAAACCAATCAACAGCGACAAGCGTACTCCCCAGTCCAGGGTACGATTGAATCTCTGTGGATCTGCCTCGGCGTGTTTGGCAGACAAACTCGGCAACATCACCGTCGCAATGGCGATGCCAAACACACCCAGAGGAAACTCTACCAATCGATCAGCGTAATATAGCCACGATATACTGCCGCTTATTAAAAATGATGCTATCCAGTAGTCAATGATTAAATTAATCTGTTGTACCGAAGAGGCAAAAATAGCGGGGATCATCAGTTTTCTGATTTTTGTAACACCCGGGTTACGCCAGTTCCACTTGGGCAGCCCCAACAATCGCAAACGTAAAAGAAAAGGCAACTGGAACAGCAGTTGCGCTGCGCCCGCGATAAATACACCCCAGGCCAACCCTATTATGGGTTTGTCCAGCAAAGGCGATATCCAAATTGCTGCAGCGATCATACTGATATTAAGTAGCACAGGCGTAAACGCCGGCACTGCAAACTGACCATAGCTATTTAAGATACCACCAGCCAGCGCAACCAATGAGATAAACAATATGTACGGAAAAGTGAGGCGTAACATCTCTGCGGTAAGATCATAGCGTGGATCACCGCCTGCCCAACCGGGGGCAAAGAACACGACAAGCAATGGCGCTGCAATAACGCCGATTACCGTCACCACAAAGAGAATCCATCCCAGCGTGCCGGAAACATCCGCAGCCAGTTTTTTCGTGTCGGAAAATTCGCGTGTGGTTTTATACTCGGTAAACACCGGTACAAAAGCCTGGGAAAATGCGCCTTCGGCGAACTGGCGACGCAGCAAATTGGGTATTTTAAAGGCAACAAAAAAGGCGTCTGTCGCCGCATCAGCGCCGAAAAATCGGGCAAATATCACATCTCGAACTAATCCGGAGATACGCGACAGGAATGTCATTAAACTCACGATCGCGGTTGATTTTAGTAGTTTTTTGCTCATACCCTCAATTTCCGGAAAAATCCGCTCTGCTGTGTGTTTTATACGGCAAAATAACTCGTATGATACTGATTTTTTAGAAAAAATTTAAATTTTTTTAAAAACCACAATCCAGTCGCTCTAAATATTGACATTTTCGCCTAAAATCAGCATAGTACGCGCTCTTTCGATTCACAGATTTTAGGAGCGTATATTGGCTAATTCCGCCCAAGCAAAAAAACGTGCTCGCCAAAGCGAAAAACGCAGACAACATAACGCAAGTTTGCGCTCTGTTATGCGCACATCAATTAAGAAGGTACTTGCTGCAGTTGCGACTGGTAACCAGGGAGAAGCCGAAAAAGCGTATCAAACTGCGGTGCCTATTATCGACACGATGGTGAACAAAGGCATTTCCCACAAAAACAAAGCATCAAGACAAAAAAGCCGCCTGAATGCGCGTGTTCGTGCAATGGCTGTCTAAGTACTAAGCACAGCACTAAGCACTA
>VAPL010680912.1_pt1 | contig 12000 bp, 10 predicted proteins | sample 3395061 | NCBI WGS metagenome assembly VAPL01 (sample SAMN08290444, study PRJNA428436) | hydrothermal vent metagenome | isolation source: Deep-sea hydrothermal vent chimney 2 | place: Pacific Ocean: Juan De Fuca Ridge | depth 2182 m m
TAACATCATATTAGATCGCCGCAGTTTTTTACACTATTATACAGCCACCCCCTAAAACATATTCTCTTTTATTCAAGTTAATTATTATTTTCAAGAATATCAGTATTTTAATAGTGATTCACTCATTTTAATGAAAAGATAAATACTGCATATTTGTTTATTTGCAATTAACATTTTTTAGAACAAAAATACGTTAATGTTTTTTTTAGCGTTAGTATTTTTTTAATAAATAAAATTAAGATAAACGGCATCACCATTGTCTTAGTTTATAATATAGGAAGTAAAGTGCTACATCACAACTTTGATGGGCTATCAAAATTGTGATGTAAAATGAATAAAACACAGGTAGGATATTATTTAGTGACGAACTTAATAATCAACCACATTTAGAATCACCGCAATTCAAGCATGTCATGCAACCATCCATTTTAATGACCGCCTTGGTTGAGCATTTGCCACATAACTGAGAGCCAGCAGGGAAACTGCTTTTATCAACACTAAGCTCGTTTTCAGGCTTCGTGGATTTTTCAAATTCGGCTCGTTTGTCGGCTATTAATTTTTTTTGATGTTCATCTAAACTATCGTCTACTATCATTCCGATCATTTTAAGATGAGACTCAATGGCATCGCCGATTTCAGCCACTAATGAAGGCATATATTTTCCGCCTTTTTTAAAGTAGCCGCCTTTTGGATCAAACACGGAGCGCAATTCATCCACTAAAAACGTAACATCTCCACCTTTACGAAACACGGCAGATATAATTCGAGTTAATGCGACTATCCATTGGAAGTGATCCATATTTTTGGAATTAATAAACACTTCAAATGGACGGCGTAACTCATGCTCGGTTCCTCTGTTTAGTATGATGTCATTAATGGTGACATAGAGAGCATGCTCAGACATTGGCGTTTTTACTTTATAGGTTGAGCCGTGTAATTCTTCTGGGCGCTCAACCTTTTCGTGCATCTGAATTATTTCAGCGGTTGGCTCTTTTACTGCTTCAATTTCTACTGCTGGTTCTGCTGCGTCTTTTTTTGCAACTTCATAGCCGACGATTTTTTTGCTTATCTTTATCGACATTTTTCTCTCCTTTTAATTAAACCAATAATTTTTTGTTTTTGTTGTTACTGGTTTAGTTAATATAAATTTAATAACTTAGTCGTGTAACTCGTGTTCATACATTGCGATTTGCTTTAAACGCCGTTTGAGTGCTGCACGACAATAATAAGTTTGTTGTAATGCCAGCAGCTCTGGTGAAACTGTTTGTGTTTCTACTTTTGCCGTTTTTTTCGTTGCGTAAACATACCGCAATAAATTGTGCATTAAATCAAAATCACCAAATTTGCTTTGATTATTTGTAAGCGATATTACATTAGAATTTTCCATAATAACCCTCTTTGAGTGCGTCAAATAAGTTTGCTGCAGAGTGCATTTCACCGTCATATTCTATTTCGTCGTTACCTTTAACTTCAACAATTGAACCATCATCTAAAGTGAATTTGTATGTAGTTTCTTCTAAGTCTTGTTCTTTAACTAACACGCCTTGGAATGCTTCAGGATTAAACCTGAATGTGGTGCAACCTTTAAGGCCTTTTTCATAGGCATAAAGATAAATATCTTTAAAATCTTCATAAGGATAATCCGTTGGTACGTTTGCTGTTTTAGAAATGGATGAATCAATCCAAATTTGAGCGGCAGCTTGTACGTCAACGTGTTCTTTAGGATTGATATCGTCAGCACTAATAAAATAATCAGGGAGTTGCGCTTCTGGATCGTCGCTATAGGGCATGGCCTTATCATTAATGATTTCCCGATAGGCAAGTAACTCAAATGAAAAAACATCAACCTTCTCTTTCGTTTTGCGACCTTCACGTATGATATTACGTGAGTAATTATGTGCAAAACTTGGCTCAATGCCATTACTTGCGTTATTCGCGAGTGATAGTGAAATAGTCCCGGTGGGAGCAATGGAGGTGTGATGGGTAAAACGCGCGCCCACTTGAGCCATTTCATCCATTAGCTCTGGTGCGACATCGGCTATTTGTTGCATGTAGCGACTGTATTTTGCATGCAATATTTTGCCTTGAACTTTATCACCAACTTGGTATCCATCTGTTTTCATTTCTGGACGTTTATGTAACATTTCACCAGTGACTTCAAACGCTTCGTCCATAATGGCTGCGGGGCCTTTTTCTTTTGCCAGTTCAACAGCAACTTCCCAACCGGTAATCGCTAATTCGCGGCTCACACGTTCGGTAAATTCTAATGATTCTTTAGAGCCATATTTGCTACGTAACATGGTTAATGTGGAACCTAATCCTAAAAATCCCATGCCATGTCGGCGTTTGTATTCAATTTCATAGCGTTGTTTTTCTAAAGGCAGGCCATTAATTTCGACTACGTTATCTAACATACGGGTAAAAATGGCCGTGACTTTTTTAAATTCAGCCCAATCAAAAACAGCATTTTGAGTAAACGGATCACGTACAAATTTGGTTAAGTTAATGGAACCTAATAAGCAGGAACCATAAGGCGGTAATGGTTGTTCACCGCAGGGGTTGGTGGCGCGAATATTTTCACAATACCAATTATTGTTCATTTCATTAATTTTATCGATTAAGATAAAACCCGGCTCAGCAAAGTCGTAAGTCGAGGCCATAATCATGTCCCACATGCGTTTGGCGGGCATTACTTTATAGATAAAACACGCAACCAAGCCATCATTATTAACAATATATTCAGACTTAATTGGCCACTCACGCCAAACGACTTGTTTGGCATCGTTTAAATCAACGCCATCGGTATCAACTTCTGCTTGAGTAATTGGAAAAGCCAGTGACCAATCGGTTTCGTTATGGACTGCTTCCATAAACTCTTTGGTGATCAGTAGTGATAAATTAAATTGCCGCAGTCGCCCGTCTTCGCGTTTTGCACGTATAAAATCGGCAGAATCGGGATGACCAATATCAAAAGTAGCCATTTGTGCGCCACGCCGACCACCGGCACTCGATACCGTGAAACACATTTTATCGTAGATATCCATAAACGATAACGGCCCGGAAGTATGTGCGCCGGCACCAGAAACATAGGCACCTTTTGGGCGTAGCGTTGAATATTCATAACCAATGCCACAACCGGCTTTTAATGTTAATCCGGCTTCATGCACCTTATTTAATATGTCATTCATTGAATCATGAATGGTGCCAGAGACGGTGCAGTTAATCGTTGAGGTAGCAGGTTTATGTTCTTGTGCGCCTGCGTTTGATGTAATGCGGCCCGCCGGTATGGCGCCATGGCGCAATGCCCAAAGGAATTCAGTTTCCCAAAATGTTTGTTTTTCTGATGTTGTTTCAACTTGAGCGATAGCGCGCGCCACACGGTTGTAAGTATCATCGATGTTTTTATCGATATGTGTGCCATCTTTGGATTTTAGGCGGTATTTTTTATCCCAAATATCAAGTGATGCTTCTTGGTAGGGTACATCTGCAGCATTAGTGTGGGTTACTTCACTCAATTGAGCACGCTTCATAGTTATTAAATTCTCCGAGTCCTGCTAAAATTAGTATTAAACTAATTTATTGCCAAATATAATTGTTATTGAAACAGGAAACCAAAAAAGAGGTGCATGATACGCTGCATAGTAAAATGCGACGCATAGTGCGCAAGTTATCCACCCCATTACTATCCCTGATTCCAGTTTTTCCCGTTTTCACTTACACTAGGTAGTGATGCTATCAGCCAATTTAGCAATCGGACTGATGTCTAACTTATTCTTACTTCTCGTGTTTTTTTGGTTTAAGCACTATTTTGAGCCAAATTAACCATAATATTTGCGGATTTGGTTTATATTTAGAATCTCGCATATAAAGTGCCATATTCTGTTAAAAACACAAGATGTTGTGTCATGCGGAAAGCATAGGCGCAATATAAAGGGTTGTCAACGCTAACTTGTCCCCCGTTTATACCGTGTTATACCCAAGTTATCCCCATGTTATCCATAGTTAGTCCCCAACAAGCGGTGTATAACTTGCTAACTCTTTGATTTTATTTATCTCTATTTAAGTGTGTTATTTAATAATCGAATACTATTTAATCACACCTATTTTTATCATTCTGAAAAAAATCATCAAAAAAATAAAAATATTTTAAAACAGATGAATTTCGAGCATATTTAGTAACAAATAAGGAATAATTAAAATAAAAAAACTTGAAAAAATTTCTTACATCCCCATTTTTATTTCAGAGCAAAGTAAAACACTTTAAATTTTTGAAATGAGGAACACGACAATGACTTTAATGAGATATGAACCACTCGCTTATAATAACTGGAATGCATTACAGCATTTAACAGACGAATTTTTTAACAACGTTAATAGTGAGTCGAAAAAAACGGTAGCTGAAGATCGAGTGAACAAAAACAGCTGGACACCTGCCGTTGATATTCAAGAGCAGGAAAATAATTTTATTATTTATGCCGATATTCCCGGTGTTGATCCAAGCACAATAGAAATTCAAATGGAAAACGCAGTACTAACAATTAATGGCGAACGAGATACGCTTGGTGCTGCAAATAAAGATAGTTTTAAACGCCAAGAACGCAGCACTGGTCACTTTTACCGGCGCTTTAGTTTACCCGATTCTGTTGATGTCGATAATATTAAAGCTAAAAGCAATAATGGTGTTTTAGAATTAACGATACCAAAATCAGAAAAGATTAAAGCACGACGGATTAAGATTGATAGCTAATATTCAACTTAACTTTACGACATAAAAACATAAATTGCATTAAATGTAATTTGTGTTTTTGTGTTTAAACAAATAAAATTTATACCCTGCTCGGGAACTTATTTTGAAAAGTCATTGTCATTAAAGTAAGGTTCATTATAAATTTAAAATAAGGTTTAACTATCAATGCAAAATAAATTCATTAAACTTCTTTTAGTTTTTTTATTCTCTAACATTATCATCGCTAACAGCTTTGCTGGATTACCAATTACAGATAGCCAAGGTACTAAGCTACCAACGTTAGCACCCATGCTAAAACGAGTGACACCGGCGGTTGTTAATATTGCGACCATTGGTTATGTGCGACAACAACGTGCAAACCCGCTATTACAAGACCCATTTTTTCAGCATTTTTTTGGTGCTCCATCCCAACCACAACAACGTGAAACCCAAAGCCTCGGCTCGGGTGTTGTGATTGATGCCGAACGAGGTTTAATCCTAACAAACAACCATGTGATTGATAATGCAGCCAAAATCCAAGTTACTTTACGTGACGGCAGACAACTCGAGGCAAAACTAATTGGCACCGATCCAGATTCAGATATTGCCGTTATTAAAGTATCAGCAAAAAATCTAACGGCTGTAAAAATAGCAAATTCAAGCCAGTTAGATGTTGGTGATTTTGTGGTGGCTATTGGCAACCCGTTTGGCCTTGGACAAACAGTAACATCAGGTATAGTTAGTGCATTAGGTCGTAGCGGCCTTGGTATTGAAGGCTTTGAAGACTTCATTCAAACCGATGCATCAATCAACCCGGGTAATTCTGGTGGTGCATTAGTGAATTTACGGGGTGAGTTAGTTGGTATTAACACTGCTATTTTATCGAAAAGTGGTGGCAATATCGGAATTGGCTTTGCGATACCAATCAATATGGTTATTGATATAAAAGAACAACTATTAAGCCACGGTGAAGTTCGACGTGGTCGATTAGGTGCGCAAGCACAAGACTTATCACCACAATTGGCTCAAGCATTTGGTATTCCAATGCAACAAGGAGCGGTTGTAACTTCAATTGCACCAAATTCAGCGGCAGACAAGGCCGGTCTAAAACCGGGTGACATCATTACCAAAATAAATCATAAGCAGGTTAAAAACACCAACTTATTACGCAATGCCATCGGTTTATTACGAATAGGACGCTCAGTCACATTAGATATCATTCGTGACGGCAATCGAAAAACCTTAACGGCTAAAATTGAAAAACCAATCGCAACGACATTGGATGGCAAAGACTTACATGCGAAATTAGCAGGTTCGATATTGGGTAATATTGATCAAAACTCGCCACTTTATCGCCGAATTGAAGGTGTAATATTTAATCAGGTTGACAATGGCAGTCCCGCGCGAGCTGCAGGTTTACGGCGTGGTGATATCATCGTTTCCGCCAATCGCATACCAATATCGAATATTAGTGAATTAATGGATATTGCATCACGCAGCAACGAACTACTATTAAATTTACGACGAGGTAATGGCGCTTTATTTTTATACCTACAACCCTAGCGTTCGAGCCAAACCTTAAACTAAAAGCGGTCAATAGATTCGCTTTTTTAATGATGCCAACCGGATGACATAAAGTTCTAGAATGGCATGCCGCTAACCTGTAAAACGGAAAAATAGGTAGAACGATGCCCAATTTAAATAAAATTTTATACATCGAAGACGAACCCGATATCCAAACTGTCGCCCGTTTGGCATTAGAAAATGTCGGGGGCTTTATTCTCGAGGTGTGCAGCTCTGGCCAAAAAGCACTTGAAGTCGCTGAAGACTTCGCTCCAGATTTAATTCTTAGTGACGTTATGATGCCGGGTATGGATGGTCCAGAAACGATCACTGAATTACGTAAAATTGACAGCCTCGCGAATACACCGGTTATTTTCATGACCGCAAAAGTACAAGCTGACGAGGTTCAAGAGTTACTCTCGTATGGCGCGCTCGGTGTCGTACCGAAACCCTTCGATCCCATGAATTTATCCGTTAAAATTCAAGAGTTGTGGGAAAATCAGTAAAATCTTCTAAAAATGCCAAATTGACACAAACCTAATCGATATAACCCATAATTAATTTTATATAAGACTTGATTTTACTAATGAGCGTCTATATTATAATCGTATTAGAATTTTATAATATACTTATTTAGGAGATTATTATGTCAGGATTTATACCAAATTTTCCACACGATGGTGTTGTTACTGTTAACCGAGTCATTTTAAAATCAGAATACAGCTTAGATGATTTACAAGAACGTGTTGCTGAGCTATGTGAAAACGTTAAAACGTACCATTCAGAAACCGGTTTTATTGGTGGTTTCGTGTCTTTAAATATGGGCATGATTTCTAACGAAGGTTCAACTACTGGCCAAGCTGTTGATAGTGAGCTTAAAGGTAAAGAAGCTATTATTGTTACTTTTTGGGCTAGTTTTGAAGAGCATGAAGCATCTCACCGTAGTGATACTTTCCGTCCTTTATTTGAAAAAGTATTAGAAACCTGTGAAAACGGTAATGAAGAAATTGCATACGAAATGCTTTGGTCTGGTGGCGCATATGACGCTGAAACAGCAAAAGCAGCTCAAGAAGCAAAAGCAAAATTTGCTGCTTAATTAGCTAAGTTACCTTAGGTTGATATATGAAAACATACGTCATTTCCGCATATATTTAGCGGAAATGACGGTAATTGTTACGATAATGCCGCTTTAAATAGCCATTTTTCATAAAGCAGCCTAAGTTAAGTGACTTTATCCCCCAAAAGCTGATATATTCTATATCAGCTTTTTTTTTGCAAGAAAAAATATTCGTTAAGTACTTATCAACCAATAATCTGTACAATTTTGCTGGAAACGAATAATAACTAAAAAATAAAGCATTATCAGAAGCCGCATTTATCGATATTAAACCAAATTATTACGGAATTAACCATGAAGCTACAATCACTCATAATCAGTCTTTTATTAAGTTTATCAATGACCTCTAGTGCTTTTGCAGCAAAGAGCAACAGTTTAAACTGGTCGGGATGTGGTATCACCAAAAAAGCATTTATGGCTGAATTAGCAACGGCTTACGAAAAGAAGACCGGCATAAAAATTAACTTACGAGGTGGCGGCGCAACCCGCGGAATTCGGGATGTCGTTAAAAAGAAAGCCCATATCGGTGGTGCTTGTCGTACACAAATGGAATTAAACCCAGTTGAACGTCAAGCCCAACAAATCCCCGTTGCCTGGGATGCCCTGGTGGTTATCGTGCACCCATCAAACCCTGTAAAAGAAATCAGCTTGATACAATTGCGCGATATTTATCGAGGCAAAATAAAAAACTGGAAACAACTTGGCGGTCGTTCTGCTCCAATCGATGTTTATGCTCGAACCGGCAAAATCTCAGGAGTTGGCTTTACCTTACGTGAACTTGTGTTTAACAATCTCGATGAAACATTTAAAGCCAAACGCTTTTTTAAATCCTCCGGGCCACTAGAAAAAGCCATTGAAGGAAACATTAATGCCATCGGTTCAACCGGAATTAGTAGTGCAAAACGTCGTAATATTAAAATTCTGAACCTTGAAGGTAAAGAACCCAGTTACGAAAACATTCGCCAAGGTAAATATTTATTGTATCGACCACTTTATCTGGTCATTCGACAATTTGAAAAAGATAAACGCATCACAGGCTTTAAGCGCTTTGCGCTAAGTAAAGAAGGCCAAGCAATTATTCGTGCTGCCGGTTCAGTGCCTTATGCCGATGCAGTGCAACTGGTAATGAAGCAACTCACAGAGCGTCGACACGCAGCAAACATTCAATAACATCATCTTGCGCTATCAACATTTATTATTGATAGCGTAATTATCTATAGCAAAACTACCTATCCCTAAGCCCTATATCAGTATCACAATAAGATTAACGCTAGACTCCGGCTTCAATATAACAAGCATTTATTAAGGGACGGTTATTTTAAAATTTAAGTTTAAAAAAATAACCATTATCCTTTTGAATTTATTAATTTTTAACAAATAAGTTCAATTTATCAAGTCCAAAGTATTACTATAGAGAATCCAGCTAAAAAGACTTTACTTTTAGGGGACAAACTCGCTAAGTTAGTCACTCATGATGTTTGCATTTTTTTAACTGTCCTAGATCATGAAACATAATAATATTAAAAAAAATTTAACAAAATACCATTAAAGTACGTCAGTAAGTTGAAGTATAAAAGTAATCAGGAAAAGTACGTCTTTATCGTCAATTTTGCGGAAGTGTGTTATTTGAAGTTAAGTTCCGCCTATAAAATAACGAAATTATTTGTGATATTTCCCCTACCGACTCGCTCAGCTTACAGAGTAATAAAATTCGAATTAATGTCATCTGTTACGAATCGTTAATAGATGATAGCGTCTTTTCAATAAATTATTGACGAAAAAGACACCCAATTTTGTAACTTATGAGGAAAGACTAAAATGATAAAACCAATTGGTTCAAACGAACTACAACCCCTTTTTGTCTATGATGACAACGAACATGATAAATTAAGCAAAGAAGCAGAAACACTACCTTCAATTATTATCAGTTCACAAGCTGCAGCCAATGCCGTAATGATGGGCGCCGGTTATTTCAACCCACTAAAAGGTTTTATGAATGTTGCCGATGCAATGGGCGCAGCGGAGAAAATGACATTAAGCGATGGTTCATTTTTTCCTGTTCCCGTTTTATGTTTATTAGAAAATGTTGATGCGATTAGTGGTGCTAAACGAGTTGCACTACGTGATCCCAATGTTGATGGTAACCCGATTCTTGCCGTGATGGATATCACCGCAACGGAACAAATCAGCGCCGAACAAATGAAAATTATGACCGATAAAGTTTATCGTACAGATGACTCCGAACATCCGGGGGTCAGTGCATTTAACTCCCAAGGCAGCATCGCGATTTCGGGCCCCATCCAAGTATTAAACTTTAGTTATTTCCAAACTGAATTTCCTGATACGTTTCGTACCGCAGTAGAAATTCGAAACGAAATATCAGAACGCGGTTGGAATAAAGTCGTTGCATTTCAAACTCGAAACCCAATGCATTTAGCTCATGAAGAATTATGTCATATGGCAATGGATCGTTTAGGCTGTGATGGTTTAGTGATCCACATGTTGCTGGGTAAATTAAAACCCGGTGATATTCCTGCCCCTGTACGTGATGATGCCATTCGTAAAATGGTTGAATTATACTTCCCTAAAAATAGTGCAATGGTTACCGGTTATGGTTTTGATATGTTGTATGCCGGGCCACGTGAAGCAGTATTACATGCCTATTTTCGCCAAAACATGGGGGCGACTCATTTCATTATTGGACGTGATCATGCCGGTGTTGGTGATTATTATGGTGCTTTCGATGCACAAACAATTTTTGCTGATGAAGTACCAAAAGGCGCAATGGAAATTGAAATCTTTGAGGCCGATCACACCGCATATTCTAAAAAATTAGATAAAGTGGTCATGATGCGCGAAGCACCGGATCATCAAAAAGAAGATTTTGTTTTATTATCCGGTACCAAAGTTCGTGAAATGTTAGGTAAAGGTGAAGCACCACCAAAAGAATTTTCACGGCCTGAAGTTGCTAAGATATTAATTGATTATTATCAAAGTATTAGCTAATGCATTCATGGCATACTTAATTTACTAATTTAGCAAATACTTATAAAGCCGTTTCAATGCCAAGTATCTCTCAGTTATCTCTATCGATTTATACTGCGAGTATCCAAGTAACATAAAATGTTATTTGTAGTTTAACTTAAACGGAATAACTGACTATTTATATACAATAAATTTAGCTTATACCAGTCATTGTAATATTAGTGATCATACGAAAAATTTGGCTTTATTTTGCGAGTGAAACTCGATAAGTTAGGTGTGCCCAGAAAATGTTCTGCTGGCAGTGACAAGGTCATGTACTTTGCATGATCGTCACAGATAAAATGAATAATTAAAATAGTTTACTATCCAGTTGTTTTAGTTAATCGAAACCGAATGTTAATTAGTATTTACTAATTTAGCATTTACTTAATAAGTTTCGACTAATATGAAAATACTGAACCACAAAAGTAAATTATCTTGAAGAATGTTTTTCTAAACAGATAGCTACTGTTTTAAAAAATGAAGTTGTTAAATAATTTTTAATTGCTAGCAAAAAAAAGAGAGGAGTAACACAATGCCAACTTTTGTACGTACTGATAAGTGCGATGGCTGTAAAGGCCAAGACAAAACAGCGTGCATGTACATCTGCCCGCACGATCTAATGAAGCTTGATATGGACGGTTCAGATACTGGCCATGCAATGAAAGCTTATAATCAAGAACCAGAGCAATGCTGGGAATGTTATAGCTGTGTGAAGATTTGCCCACAACAAGCTATCGAATGTCGTCACTATGCCGACGTTGTGCCACTAGGCGGTTCAGTCCAACCATTACGTGGAACTGATTCCATTATGTGGACTATCAAATTCCGTAACGGCAACATGAAACGATTTAAGTTTCCTATCCGTACAACGCCTGAAGGTTCAATCGATCCTTATGGTGGTAAACCAGAAGCTGAAATCAGCAAAATTGAAGAAACTGGTTTCTTCGTACAACACAACGGTTACCGTGCTGGTGATCCAAGTGAATTAATCTGTAAATAATTAAAAGAAATTAATAGAGGAAAGTAAAATGGCAGGAGAATTTGGTAATCCTGAAGTCGTCGAAGAAGAAGTTGATATTCTTCTTATCGGTGGTGGAATGGCATGTTGTGGTGCTGGTTATGAAATCATGCGTTGGATCGATGCTGCAAAAAAAGATGGCACTGATATTTCAGTTAAACTAGTTGATAAAGCAGCAATGGATCGTTCCGGCGCTGTTGCTCAAGGGCTTTCAGCAATCAATACCTATATTGGTACAGAACAAGATCCAGCTGATTATGCTCGTATGGTTTCAAATGACTTAATGGGTATTACCCGTGACGATTTAGCCTACGATGTTGGCCGTCATGTTGATGAATCAGTGCATTTATTTGAAGAATGGGGCCTACCTATTTGGAAAACAGATGAAAATGGTGAACGTTTTGATGGTTCTAAAGGTATGACTCCTTTAGCAGAAGGCGGTAAACCGGTGCGTTCTGGTAAATGGCAAATCATGATCAATGGTGAGTCTTACAAATGGATTGTTGCTGAAGCGGCTAAAAAAGCGTTAGGTATGGCAAACATTGAAGA
>VAPL010386065.1_pt1 | contig 11994 bp, 10 predicted proteins | sample 3395061 | NCBI WGS metagenome assembly VAPL01 (sample SAMN08290444, study PRJNA428436) | hydrothermal vent metagenome | isolation source: Deep-sea hydrothermal vent chimney 2 | place: Pacific Ocean: Juan De Fuca Ridge | depth 2182 m m
CACCCTGCTTGTAACCCATAATCGAGTTGCCACCACTGGCTACCGCAACATATTGCTCACCATCGACGATATAGGTAATAGGCGGCGCATTGACACCGAACTTAGAGGTGGCCTGCCACAAAAACTCACCCGTTAAGCTGTTGTAGGCATTAAAGCTACCATCCCCTTCACCCATAAATACCAAATCACCCGCGGTGGCTAACATACCGCCGACCAATGCTTGTGCGGTTTGCTTTTGCCACGCCATTTTCCCAGTCACTAAATCAACGGCTGACAACACACCCCAATTAGGATCATCGGTAGGTTCGCTGGCCGCGTAACGGATAGGTGCCGCCCCTTCTTTAGCTGGCGTCTCATGCAATGTATATTTAATAGGAGAATGAATACCAGCAACAAACACCAACTGCTTACCTTCATCTAAACTCACTGGCGACCAATTTGAACCACCTAGAATACCAGGGTAAACCACAACCCCCTCAAAGGTTGCCTTAGCAAACATATTTTTTTGCGGCACGAACGCATCAGATTTTTTAAGTAACTTGCCACTGATACGATCATGAATATAAAACCAACCTGTTTTACTGGCCTGGCCAATGGCAGGAATAATCTCACTATCAACATTGTAATTAAACAACACCGGTGGACTAGCCAAATCATAACCCCACAAGTCGTGCGGCACTTGCTGGTAATGCCACTTAATTTTGCCCGTATTAATATCTAATGCCACTAATGAAACCGTATACAAATTATCGCCAGGTCTTGAGATGTCATTCATTTGTGGTGAGGGATTGCCCGTACCAAAATAAAGGGTATCAGTCTCTGTATCAATAGCGGGCGTGCTCCAGGCAGAGCCGCCACCGTACTTAGCTGCATCAGGATACTGATCTAATGTTGCTTTCTCAGCCGCAATGTCTCTGTTCAGCTCAACACCATCGTCCGTTGTTTCAACAAAATCACCTTCCCAACCTTCTGCAGGAATCGTATCAAACTGCCAAATTCGCTTACCGTCATTCACATCAAATGCCGCCATAAAACCTGAACGCCCAAAACGACCTGACACACCAATAACGGCACCCAATGGGGCATCTTCTCTCGGGTTCTCAATATGCAAACCATAACCGACACCAGTAATACCAATAAACACTTTCCCTTTATAAACCACCGGGGCCATCCCAATACCGACACCTGTACCACCGGTTACTTTACGCGCGGCATTTGGGTCATTTTCATCTAAAGCCTCTTGGCTTTCTCTTTGAACAGCCGCTTCTACTACCTCAATGTCCCAAAGCTTTGCCCCATCACTCGCATCTAAAGCGATTAGACGTGCATCTACCGTGCCGACATACACCCGACCATCTTTGACCGCAACACCTCTATTGGCGGGGCCACAGCACAACTTCCAATCTTTGCGTCTATCATGTTGATAACGCCATAACTCTTCACCTGTTTTAGCATTGAGCGCAACCACATGGCTATAAGGCAATGAAAAATACATAATGCCGGCTTGAACGATAGGCGTTGTTTGAAAGCTACCCACCACACCACTGTTATGTGACCATGCTAAATCTAAGTGTTTTACGTTGTCTGTATTAATGAGTTTTGCGGTGGAAAAACGCTGGCTAGTAAGATCGTTACCGTAGCTTGCCCAGTCTTGACTAATTAACTCAATTTGCACCTCTTGCTTGCAAGCGACCAAACTGATTGACCCCCATACGACTGCTAGCAAACCTAAAAATAGCGTTGTTCTTTTCATTTCATCATCCAATGTTAAGATTATTGTTGTTAATATGCATTATCTAAAGTATACCGATATAAAAAACAATATTCATGACTAAAGCGATTATTATTGGCGGCGGTATTGCAGGCTGTAGCACGGCATATGCTTTAGCAAAACGCGGCATAGCTGTCACGCTAATAGAACGTCACCATCATCTCGCACAAGAGGCTTCAGGCAACCCAGTTGCCATGCTATACCCAAAATTCAGTAGCGCTCCTAGCACCTTAAGCACTGTGGCCCTTAATGGTTTTGCATTTACACTTTCACTACTCGAAGAATTAGATATTAAAAATAAAATTTATAATACTTGCGGACAGATTCAACTCGCATTTGATACACGAGAACAAGGCAGACAAGACAAACTTTTCAAGCAATCGCCAATACACAAAACATTGCAATTTTTAGATGCGTCAAAAGCGAGTGAACTCGCTGGAATCAAACTCAACAAAGGTGGATTGTATTTATCTCAAGCTGGGTGGCTTAAACCACAAGTATTCTGCAAAATATTAACCCGTTCTCTTCTTATTACTAAAGTAGTCTCGACAAATGCGCTCGAACTGAAAAAAATAAATAAACGCTGGCAGGTGCTATTAAGTAATGACGAATCCTTAGAAGCGGATATCGTCGTTATATGTAACGCTAACGATATAAAACAATTTGAGCAAAGTAAAAATATACCCATCACTTCTGTTAGAGGCCAAGTTAACTTCTTTCCTGAAAATCCTATTAGCAAACAGATAAAAACAATCGTTTGTAGTGACCATTACCTAAGCCCGGCTGTCGATGGGTTTAATTCAATTGGAACGAGTTACACACCTAATGATTTCAATGCAAACTTATCCGATCAAGACACGCGTGCCAACCTACAGGCATTGCGTAAAATTTCATTACCATTATTTGATGCTATAAAAATGCAAAACGTGACTGGGCGTGTTGCCTGGCGTAGTGCAACGAAAGATTACTTACCACTCGCAGGACAGTTATTAGATGACGTTAAAATGTTTGAAACAAAACCACGATACAACGTAGCTGCCAAAAGTTTACCTTGGCTAAAAGGCTTATACATGAACGCTGGCCATGGTTCAAAAGGTATGATTACAGCACCATTATGTGGAGAACTCGTCGCGGTACTAGCCAATAACGAACCATTAAGTAACGAATCATTAAGTTTAGATACAGCGATTGCTTCGAAACTTAATCCAAGCCGTTTTACAATGCGCGCATTAGCATTGAAACAATTAGCCAGTGCCTTATATTAATATTCAATTAAAATAACACCATGCCCGATAATAAACAGCTGCTGGAAAGTGCACAAAAAGCACAGTCTGAAGGCAACCTCAATTTAGCCCTACAGCATTATCAACAAGCACTCATACAACAGCCTGACGCATTGGATTTACATGCTGCGTGTGGCAACCTTTGTGTACATTTACAACGTTTTGAAGAAGCCGCGGGCTACTTTAGACGCATACTACTGGTTAACAAAAACCCTGATGTGCGTAATGCGCTTTGCTTTGCCTTACAGCGGCTTGGTAACAACGCCGCGAATCAAGGTCAATATGCACTGGCTGAAGCTTGTTTTGCAGAAGCATTAGAACATCAGCCTAACAATGCAGCCTATTGGTATAACTTGGGCAATGCGCAGCGCGAACTAGCAAACCCAAAAGCTGCACTCACCAGCTTCCAAAAGGCCCTGCATATTGATCCGAATGATGCTGACACTTATAATAATTTAGGTAATGTACAACGTGAATTGGGACAGCTGGATTTAGCCATTGAAAATTACGAAAAAGCATTAGAAATCAACCCTCAGCTTTACCATGCTTTAGCCCACTTAGTGCACCAAAAACAGCACATATGTGATTGGCGAGGCGAGGGCAAGCAACCTTTAGATGCGCAAATTTCAACAATACGTCATTGGGTGCGATCAATACCCGAAGCAAAAATATCACCGTTTGCTTTTTTAGCAATGCCATCAACTACCGCGTTAGAGCAAAAGACATGTGCAAGCCAGTACCTGCAACAAAATTACGTACATTTATTTACACTGAAAGACAAACTTAAGTTCACCTACAACAAAAAAAACAAAACCAAAATTAAGGTTGCCTATTTATCAGCCGATTTCAGGCTACACCCTTTAGCCTTTTTAATCACTGAACTGATTGAGAAGCAGGATAAAAATCAATTTGAAACATTCGCTTATTCATACGGCGTAAATGACAAAACACCTGCGCGCAAGCGATTAGAAAATGCTTTTGATCACTTTGTCGACATTCAACACTTAAGTGAAATTGATGGCGCGAAAAAAATCAATGGAGATCACATTGATATCTTAGTCGATTTGACTGGATTTACACAAAGTAGCCGCACAGGCATTGTGGCACTAAAACCAACACCTATTAGCATCAGCTGGCTTGGCTACCCGGGCACGATGGGCAACGTCAACGACACGCCATTATTTGATTACTTGCTCGCGGACAATATTATTGCGCCAAATGCTAATAATTTTAGCGAAAAATTACTGTCCCTACCCTGTTATCAGCCTAATAGCTTTAGAGAGATTGGTAAAACCACGCCAAGAAATAAACACGGGCTACCAGATGATGGTTTTGTATTTTGTAGCTTTAATCAAACTTTTAAAATCACGGCTGATATTTTTTCAATATGGATGCGCTTACTCAAACAAGTGCCAAATAGTGTGCTTTGGCTACTGGAGTGTAACCAATGGGCAAAAGCTAATTTATTAAACGAAGCTGAATCGGTTGGCATTAACCCTGCAAGATTGATTTTTGCACCTAGAACTACCAGTGCAAGCCACCTAGAAAGACAACAACATGCAGATTTATTTTTAGACACCCTACCCTACAACGCACATACAACAACAAGTGACGCACTGTGGATGGGCTTGCCAGTATTAACCTGTAAAAGTGAAACATTCTCTTCACGTGTTGCTGCCAGTTTATTAGAAACTGTACATTTGCCTGAATTGGTTTGCACATCTTTACAAGCATACGAAGCAAAAGCGTTGCACTTAGCAACACACCCAACTGCACTGGCAGAGATAAAAGAAACGCTTAAAAACCAAATACGTCACTCTGATTTATTCAATTCAGAAAAGTTTGCACGCACCCTAGAAAAGCAGTACAAGCAAGTTTGGCATGCATATTTAACGGGGGCTGACACATCAAGCTAAGCATGTGCTAAAGTTCGTCAATACGCATCAAAGTAAAAAAGTTAGGAAACAATATGGCCGCATTTGATATAGCCCCCGTCCTTAAATTTATGATTGAAAAAGAAGGTTCTGATATGTTTTTCAGTACCAAAGCTGCTATTCACTTAAATATCGAAGGTGACACGGTTGCAATCAATAATCAGGTTTTAGAACCGGGCATGATAAAAGAAATTGCCTATTCATTAATGAACGAAACACAAATTGAAGAATTTGAAGCAACGATGGAATGTAATTTTGCTATTAGCAAACCAGGTGTAGGGCGTTTTCGTGTCAATGTGTTTCGCCAGCGTGGTGAAGTTGGTATGGTAATTAGGCATATTAAGACAGAAATTCCCGATTTTGAAACACTTGGGTTACCAACAATTCTGCCAGGTCTAATCATGCGTAAGCGGGGCTTGATATTGATGGTTGGTGCTACGGGGTCAGGCAAATCGACCAGCTTAGCTTCTATGATTGATTATCGAAATACCAACAGTACCGGCCATATTATTACCATCGAAGATCCAATTGAATTCATCTACCGACATAAAAAATCCATCATTGACCAACGAGAAGTTGGTATTGACACTGCTTCGTTTGACAGCGCGCTGAAGAATGCAATGCGCCAAGCGCCCAATGTGATACTCATTGGTGAGATCCGCGACATGGAAAGCATGAAGCAAGCATTGGCCTATGCCGAAACAGGCCATTTATGTTTGGCCACCTTACATGCTAACAACGCCAACCAAGCACTAGAGCGTATTGTTTCATTCTTCCCCACTGAGGCGAAACCTGGCCTGCTATTAGGACTTTCGTTAAATCTAGTGAGCATCATCTCACAACGCTTAGTCACCGGAAAAGTAAAAAAACGTGTGGCTGCTGTTGAAGTGATGATTAATTCACCTTATGTATCAGAATTGATTATGAAACAAAAGCTGGGCGAGATTAAAGATGTCATGGCAGACAATAACGACATTGGTATGAACACCTTCGACCAAGCGTTATTTAAATTGTTTTCTGATGGATTAATTGACGAAAAAAATGCACTCACTAATGCTGATTCACGTAATGATTTGTCATTAAAAATACGGCTTGCAACTGAAGGCTTAAAAGGTGATTTTAAGGCTTAGCTTATCTCACTATTCATAAACTTTAGGTCGGGTTGGTATTTATAATGAACTCGTCTAATTGTTACTGGCGGCAAACAAAGCTGCAGTAACGATTAGCGCACCACCGACCCACTCATTAGTCGTCATCATTTCATTGGCTAAAAAATAAGAAGCAATAGCAGCAACAACCAACTCAAATATAAAGATAAGCGACGCCCGTATTGCTGCTACTTGTGTCACCCCGTACTGAACCAACCATGTAGCAGCCAACAAGCCAAATCCGATTAGTAGCAACAGTAAGCAATCAATTTGACTAAGTAGGGTCACTTTAGGTAGTGAGGTGTCAAGTAGTGGCACGCAGAGCAGTGCCATCAAAATGACCCCAAACCATACGGCAAAAGATTTAGCTGTCAGGCTTAAATGTGTAGATTTTCGCGTGATGATATTGGTCAAGGCAAAACCAAACCCCGCTGAGAGCCCTAACCAATCTGATTGGCTTTTAGGAATAGGTAAATGATAAGCATTAGATACATCATAAAGCATGATAAACGCACCCAGTAGCGAAACACCTATTACAATAAATGTTTTTAAATTTGCACTTTCTTTTAACCAAAAATGCGCCAAAATTAAGGTCCATAGTGGAGATAAGTAAAATAGCAACATTACACGCATGACCTCACCATCGATAACGGCTAAAACGTAACTAAGATTAGTCCAACCAGCGGCTAAAGCCAACCAGACAATGCTACTTGGTTGATTAAACAACCCTCGCCAATGCCTAGCAAAAATAATACTCGCAATTACGGCGGCAACGAGGTAACTATAAAAACTAGCAGCAACACCCGAAATGCCTGCTTCTGCTAATAAGCGGTAGGGATACCACACAACACCCCAAAAACTCGCGCCAAAAAAAAGGCCAAAAATCGCAAAAGAGTTTTTATTATTGCCGTTGCTCACTATAATACCCCCCTATGAATCCAAATTTAGATTTGCTGCACCCCTACCCGTTTCAGCGCATGCGAGAATTGTTTGCAAATACCACTCCTAACAAACAGTATAAGCCGATTAATTTATCGATTGGAGAACCCAAACATACAACGCCAAGCATCATACAAAAAGCGTTAACTGATCACATTGCTGGCCTCGCTAATTATCCCACAACGCAGGGTAGCTTAGCGTTAAGACAAGCAGTTTCAAACTGGGCAGCACGTCGTTATAATATTCCTGCATTAAATGTGAACAGCGAAATTATCCCGGTCAATGGCAGTCGCGAAGCATTGTTCGCTTTAGCGCAGACGGTCATTGATAACAGCAAACCTAACCCTATTGTGATTTGCCCTAACCCTTTTTATCAAATTTATGAAGGTGCAGCTTTATTAGCAGGTGCTGAGCCTTACTTTATTAACACATTACCCGAAGCACAGCATGCCATGAACTTTGATGCTGTGCCAGAATCAATATTACAGCGCACACAATTGATCTATATCTGTTCTCCGGGCAACCCTTCTGGCAAAGTATTATCTCTGAAAGAGTGGAAAAATATTTTCAAACTTTCGGATCGATTTGGTTTTGTGATTGCTGCTGATGAATGTTACTCAGAAATTTACTTTGGTGAATCTACTCCACCATTAGGTGCATTACAAGCTGCGCACCTACTAGGCCGTGATTACAGTCGGCTCATTATCTTTAGTTCATTATCTAAGCGTTCAAATGTCCCAGGTATGCGCTCGGGCTTCGTTGCTGGGGATGATGAAATTATTAAAAAGTTTTTGTTGTACCGCACCTACCACGGCAGCGCCATGAACCCTGCTGTACAAGCTGCCAGTGTAGCAGCTTGGAATGATGAAGCTCATGTTGTAGAAAATCGTAGGCTCTACAGTGAGAAATTCAACGCTGTCATACCAGCCTTACAAAAAAAATGGGATGTCGAGGTGCCTGATGCCGCTTTTTACTTATGGGTTGACACGAAAGAATCTGATACAACATTGGCACTACGCTTGTATCGCGACTTAAATATTACCGTATTGCCTGGCAGTTTTTTGGCACGTAAAGCAAACGACATAAACCCCGGTCAAAACTTTATACGAATGGCTTTGGTAGCGCCATTTGAAGGATGCATGGAAGCTACCAATCGAATACTTAACCTTTAAAATTTCAACACAGGAGTAAAAAAATGAGTGATAAAATTATTATGCGCGTCGGCGAAGCTTTAGTTGCAGGTGGTCCAGCTGGCACCGCTGCTGAACCAGAGGTGATTATTGGCGAAATGGATGGCCCTATGGGTGTTGCATTTGCAAGTCAAATGGCTAACCAAGTAAAAGGACACACAAAAGTCCTAGCCATTATGAATACTGATATCCAGGTACGTCCTGCAACATTAATGGTGAGTAAAGTTACAGTAAAAAACAATCGCTATACCAACATCTTAATGGGTACCGTTCAAGGTGCGATTGCAAATGGTGTTCTAGACGCTGTACGCGCTGGCGACATTCCGAAAGAAAAAGCCAATGACCTTGGTATTATTGTTTCTGTTTGGCTTAACCCTGTTGTAGCGGAGCAAGATGATTTAGATCATCAAACCTTATTCGACATACATCGCAAAGCAACCGCTTTAGCCATTAAAAAAGCGATGGATAACGAACCCAGTATTGATTGGTTATTAGAGAACCAAGAAAAAATAATCCATAAATACTTCCAAATGGGTTTAGATGGAAAAATTTAATTCTAAAACATGAGCAAGCTCATCTTAGCCTGTATGTTAATTAACATACAGGCTATTTTTACAACCACACAACTTAATTAATCACATGAATTAACTATTTTAACTTATTGATTTTATATATTTATTATTCAGCCTAACAGCTAAAGCACCCATTGCGATCAGTGCCACCCCTATAATCACCAATGCAATTGGCCAGCCAACAGTATCAGCAAAATGCTTAGAGGTGTAATAGCCAATATAGACCAGTATAGATAACGCACCCACAAATAATAATGCACGGCTGCGTACCACTGTACTTAGAAACACCACGAATGCAGATAAGCCAAAATAAACAAGCTCGTAAGGCGTTCCTTGAACTAAATCAAACGCTGCCCAAAGCAACAATACCGCACCAAAAAAATACCAAAACGAGGCAATGGCACTATGTTGGGATTGTTTTAGCGCATAAGCAGCGCAAATAAGCGATATGCCAAGCACAATAGCAATGAGCTCTTCACTGACGCCAAAAATATCGAATAGATTCGCTAAAAACACACAAGCAAATAAAAGGGTGGTAAATGCTAAAACAGTATGCCTTTTAACCCAAAAAGTAGCGCCTTGCTGAATCACCATATACCCCGCCATCAATAACAGTCCATATCGATAATCACCACCAGATGAATACTCTTGCAACATAACCAATATACCGGTCGGCTGCAATAATGCTGCTATTAAAAATGATGGTGTGGCTACATGTGTATACCTTTTGTCAGTCAAGCATGCCAGCCCCATAAAAAAAATGGCTAAACCGATACCGAGTGTTGCAATGACGCGAGAAGCAGAGCCAATATCAGCCCAAAACATGGAAATAAAAACACCGATGCCAGCAAATACAAATATTCCGCCCATGTAGCCAAAAAGTTTAGATAAAATACTGCCCCTTACATTGGCTACCTGTGTTGAAGTGCGATTAAAAGCATTTTCAATCTCTTGTAGGGAAATATTATTTTGTTTAGCCAGTAATAAGATATCCTGTAGCGCATCATCTTTATTCAACGGAGCAATGTTATCTTGCTCAATGTTTTGTGACATGATCACTCCTAATTTTTAACTACCCAGCCCAAAAACCGCACTTGATTATAATAATTGATGCCACTATCCGGTATAACATAAGCAACACTGCCTTTTTTAAGTCGATAGTCTCTATTATGGCGACGCCCTCCAAAAAGACCGCCCAACAATCCACCACTACCATAAGCCGTTTGCTCAAAGGTGTACCCATCTGGTGATGTTTTATTATTATTAACCTTTATATCCTTTGTACCGTCCAAAATGATGGCGGCAACACTAGCATTCATACCAATTGCATCAACATCCACCTCAATTTCACGCACCGTATTGGTTTTGCCGTCATAAACCATCAATTTTTTTGAATTGTAATTTCTGTGCTCTTCATCACGCCACTTAGTCTTAACCATAATATGCTTATCTTTAACTAGGTAGTCCACTGAATAATCAGTCGTATTTTGGTATCGATAATCCACCGTCGTGAATAACATTTCATGTTGCGGTGGTGTCGACACCGATTTAGGAATCACCGTTGCGATGAAAAAAAACACGATTAACAAAATGGGTAATGCAAGACCAACAACTAATACAAAATTATCTTTAATAAACTTTTTCATTTACGCGCCCTTTGCAACCATTGGTTAATCAATTCTAATACAGTTTCATGCATATTAGGTACTAAACAATCCACCTCTACCTTACCATCCATACCGCGCAGCCAAGTCAGTTGACGCTTTGCCAGTTGTCTCGTAGCAAAAACACCTCTATCTCGCAACTCAGCAACGCTATATTGTCCAGATAAATGTTCTAATGCTTGCCTATACCCGACGCAACGCATAGCCGTTGATTCTGCAGTTAAACTTGGGTATTTTATTAACAAGTTTTTTACCTCATCTAAAAAACCTTGTTTTAGCATCTGTTCAAACCGTAATTCAATACGTGCATGCAATGCTTTACGATCACTTGGGATTAAGGCTATTTTTATTAAATGGTAAGGCAATGTGTCACTAATTTGCTTTGCAAACAAGCGTGTCATGGTTTCACCTGTAATCTCATAAACTTCTAGCGCACGCTGAATACGTTGCCTATCATTAGGCATTAATCGTGCAGCAGTTTCTGGGTCAATATTAGCCAGTTTTCTATGCATCTCAGACCAACCTATTGCCTCAGCTTCCAAATCAAGCTTAGCACGCACCACTTTATTGGCTTCTGGCAAACCACTTAACCCATTTTCAAGCGCTTTAAAATAAAGCATAGTGCCACCCACTAACACAGGCATCTTACCTCGCCCAGTAATCTCCGCCATTAATTGCAAAGCATCATTTCTAAAATTTGCTGCGGAATACACTGCTGTTGGTGGAATAATATTAATCAAATGATGATGAGCCATCGCCAACGTTGCCATGTCAGGCTTAGCTGTGCCAATATCCATCTCTTGATAGACGAGCGCAGAGTCCACACTAATAAGCTCAATGGGTAAATGCTGCACCAATTCTACTGCAGCACCTGTTTTACCACTGGCGGTGGGGCCCATCAAAAATATAGCAGGTGGTAAAGATTTATTATTCATACTGTTAATTATCTATTGAAGTTATATAATATAGCGCGCAAAATGCATTTTATATTATTTTTCATTACACAATATTAAACTCACTACTGGCGGACCTGATATGAATTTAGAAAAAGTTGTTTTTGGTTTTTTTATCGTTTTAGCAATGACACTTAATTTCGGTTTTTTTCTAGGTGACATAGACAATGCAAGCCACCACCATGTATATGAACTATATGCCGCCATTATTGTTAGCCTTATTGCTACCGTGCTCAAATTTGGCGACCGGACACAAGTCGGTGCTATTTTGCTATCCACAAGTCTTGCTGCAGATCTACAATTAATCACAGCAGCACTTTTATGGGCGGCACTTGATGGCAATATGCCCGGCGCCAGCTTAATGGTCTACATCGTTTCACTTTCTGGCGGCGCGCTCATGGCCAATTTTGTATCAGTTGTACTGCTTATCTCTGAAACCATTAGCCAAAGACGCTAACTTTAAGTAAACGACCAGCAAGTATTGAACACCTACAATAAGCCATGTTAAAACATGAATAGCATTCTCTTTATGATTCTGCG
>VAPL010511456.1_pt1 | contig 11994 bp, 20 predicted proteins | sample 3395061 | NCBI WGS metagenome assembly VAPL01 (sample SAMN08290444, study PRJNA428436) | hydrothermal vent metagenome | isolation source: Deep-sea hydrothermal vent chimney 2 | place: Pacific Ocean: Juan De Fuca Ridge | depth 2182 m m
AGCTTTTGTATCAGCAGTTTTTGGGTCAGTAGCTTTCACTGGTGCTTTTTGGTCAGCCTTAGTGTCAGACACCTCCACTTTCGGTGTTGTAGTCTCTTTTTTTTCTGTTGTTTCTGTTGTCATAATATTAATATTTAAAATTCAAGACCTTCATTACGAGCTGCGTCAGCGAGCATTTTAATTTTTGCAGCATATGTATAACCTCCACGGTCAAACACTATTGATTTTATTCCTTCTTTAACTGCACGTTTTGCTACTTCCTTTCCAACAGATATAGCTTGTTCTGTTTTTGTACCACCAAACTCTCTTCCGTGTGCAGATGCGATTGTATGACCAACAGCGTCATCTATTATTTGCGCAGAAATAAAGTAATTAGACTTATATACAGCAAGTCTTGGACGTGTAGCCGTACCAATAATACGAGACCGTACACGTCTATGTCGGCGTACTCTTGGTGATTGTGTTGTGATAAGATTTTTTTTCATAAAAACTATACGGACTTCTTGCCCTGCTTACGGCGTATTACTTCGCCCTCGTAATGTATCCCCTTTCCAAGATATGGTTCTGGTGGCTTAACAGCACGAATAAGTGCTGAGAATTGACCAACCATTTCCTTATCTATTCCTTCTACTTTAATAACGTTTTTTTCAACGACTACTTTCAAACCTTCAGGAATAGGAAGCATTACTTGGTGAGAAAAACCAACATTAAATACTAGCTCTTTTCCTTTTAGCTCAACCTTATATCCAACACCGTCCAATACTAGAGCTTTTTTAAATGGTTCTGTCACACCAGACATCATGTTTTTCAAATGCGATGCAAATGTACCAGTTAGCGCTTTAGAAAGCTTACTGTTATTTTTTGCAGTAATGACTACACCTTCAGGCGTAACGTCAATACCAACTGTCGGGTGAACAGTTCTAGTTAGTGTTCCTAGAGAACCTTTAACGGTTAGGTTCTGAATATCAGCCGATACTTCGACTTTTTCAGGTACTATAATTGGTTTTTTAACAAATCGTGACATAAATAATAGAATTACCAAATTTCAAAAAGTGATTCACCTCCAGTACGTACTCGACGCGCTTCAGAGTCTGAAACAATACCTTTTGGAGTTGAAAGAATACGAGCACCTGTACCGCCAGCAACTTCATGTGCTTCACGGTGAGATACATACAAACGGCGACCTGGTTTTGAAATCCTTTTAACACCGATTATTTTGCTTTCGTTTCTTTCATCATAAACAAGGCCTACACGAAGAGTTCTTTCATTTGTTTTTTCAACATCACCAACAAAACCAAGTTCGCGGAGCTTCTTTGCTATCGCTTCAATATATGCTGAGTAAGGAACGTCAACTGATTTGTGTGACACTGCTCCAGCATTTTTGAGTCGGATAATGAAATCCCCTACGCGGTCACTTACCATGATGATTTTTTTACGCCAGGAATATTTCCTTCGCGAGCTAGTTCACGAAAAGTTATTCGTGAAAGACCGAACGGACGCATATAACCGCGACTACGACCTGACACAACGCAACGGTTTGTACGACGAACTGGTGAGGAGTTTTTTGGTAGCTTTTGTAGGGCATCCCAATCACCTGCAGCCTTCAACGCCGCGCGCTTGTCAGCGTACTTCTCTACGAGCTTTGCTCGCTTTGCGTCTCGTGCTAATTGTGATTTTTTTGCCATAAATATAAAGATAAGAAAAAAGACGCGAACGCGTCGTGGACGCATACTATCAGCGTTTGGGCGCAGCGTCAACGCGAAACGGAATACCGATGTGTCGCAAGAACGCTTCGGACTCTTTACGAGTCTTCGCTGTAGTAACAATAGTAATAGCAAGACCGAAGACATTCCTCAAGTCTTCATCCTCGACCTCAGGGAAAATAGTGTGCTCTTTAATACCAAAAGTAACATTTCCCATGTCATCAATAGCAGACGTAGACAACCCACGGAAGTCACGTGTGCGAGGAAGTGCAATGTGTATGAACTTATCTATAAAGTCATACATTCTTGACCCGCGAAGAGTAACTTGAAGACCGACAGGCTCTCCTTCACGAACCTTAAACGACGCAACAGACTGTTTTGCTGGTCTTACAGATGGTTTCTGTCCAGTTATAGTAGCTAACCGATTAGAAATTATTTCATTCTGTTTTTTGTCGCGTCTTTTACCAGTTCCAGTAGATATAACCACTTTTTCAATACGTGGTGCAGACATACGGCTTGAGTAGCCAAATGTTTCTGAAAGTGCATCAAATGCGGTATTTTGTTTTTCTTTAGTAAGCATCATATGTAGTTTTATTATAGAGTTTTTCCACTCTTAACAGCGACTCTGATACGTTCGCCATCTTTCTTTTCAATTCGTATACGAGTTGGTTTTTTTGTATCTGGATCCAAAATCATAACATTTGAAGCATGTATTGACATTGGGCGTTCTACTATACGACCAACCTGTCCGTCTTTAGCTTTTGTATGACGTTTTGCAATTGCAACACCTTCTACAACAACACGATTATCTTCTGGAATAACCTTCAAAACTGTACCAGTTTTACCTTTGTCTTTTCCAGCTATTACTTGAACTGTATCATTTTTTTTGATTTTCATACGCTATATAATTACACGACTTCAGGAGCAGCCGATGCTATTGACTGCCAACCCAACTCTGTTAGCTCTCTTGGTACTGGACCAAACACACGGTTACCGCGAGGAGCAATTTCTTTACCTCGTTTTTCGACCAAAACGATTGCATTGTCGTCAAAAGAAACGTATGAGCCGTCCTTACGACGCATCGCTTTCCTTGTTCGAACAACAACTCCGCGACATATATCTTTTTTCTTTACTGGCTTTCGAGGCTCAGCTGTTTGTATAGAAACAACAACAGTATCACCAATATACGCGTATCGTCTTTTGTGTCCACCAAGCACCTTGAACACGCGTGCGATTTTACCGCCGGAATTGTCTGTTACTTTAACTATTGTTTGAGATTGAATCATACTTATTTTGCTAGCGTAAAGCGCTTCATTTTTGAAATTGGCTTACAAGCAACTATTGTTACAGTTTCGCCAACTTGTGCTGTGTTCCCTTCATCGTGAACTAGGTATTTTTTAACACGAACTTGGTATTTTTTATACTTTGGGTGTTTAACATAGCGCGACACTGAGATTACAACAGTATCTTTAGAGGACTTTTTAACAACAGTCCCTCTAAAAGTTTGTGGTTTTGTTTCGGTAGTAGTCATAATTATGCGTGTGTATTTGTACGTGATGAAAAATCCGTCATTATACGAGCTATTTCTTTACGTAGCTTTCCTTTTTCACTCGTATCTTTTGGTCTAGATCCAGCAGACGAAAAACGTAGTGTCCTAAGAGCCTCGCGCTTTTCAGAAAGCAATTTTGCGAGTTCGCTGTTGGATTTATTTGTATATGTAATTTTTTTTGCCATATTTATTTTGTTCGCGTGACTATCGTTGTTTTCATAGGTAGTTTTGCACTTGAACGACGTAGTGCATCTCTAGCTATATCATCTTCTACTCCATCTATCTCAAAAAGCATTCTTCCAGGACGTACCTCGAAAACAAAGTGCTTTGGGTCTCCTTTCCCATGACCCATACCAACTTCTGCTGGTTTTTGTGTGATAGGTCGGTCAGGAAAGACACGAATCCAGACTTTACCACTTTTTCCTGTTGCACGCGAGAGAACTTTACGAGCAGCTTCAATCTGGTTACTCGTAATGCGTGACGGTGTGATTGCCTTCAATCCATGACTTCCAAAAGCTAGTGTTATTCCACGAGTATCTGGGCGTGCTAGAGTAGCTGCACTTTTACGAGCTGTTTGCCACTTTCTATGTTTAACTTTTTTAGGAAACAACATACAATTATTATGACATACGTCCGTTACGTTCAATACGAGGAGATACCTTGCTGTTTGAGTGCTGGTCACCACGATAAATCCATACTTTTATACCTATAACACCATATGGAAGATGTGCCTTCTCATATGAAAAGTCGATGTCAGCACGAAAAGTTTGAAGAGGAATACGTCCTTTTTTAACTTCTTCTTTGCGTGACATATCAGCACCACCCAAACGTCCAGATAGTGTAATACGAACTCCAACTACGTCACGTACCGCAATAACCTTTTCTGCTGTCTGTTTCATCACACGCCTAAATGGCATTCTTTTCTCAAGACCTTCTGCAACCATGTAAGCAACAACCGCTGCATCTGTTTCAGGCTGACGAATTTCAGCTATATCAAACTTAATTGTACGGTTATGATTTGGGGCTGTTTTTCTAACAAGATTTGTTATTTCTGTACGAATCTTTGTTGCGTTTTCGCCAGAACGTCCGATAACAAAACCTGGGCGTGCAGTATGCACAATAACTTTAAGTTCAGTTGCTGAACGTTCAATCTCTATGTTGCTTGCATACATTCCACGGAGTCGTTTTGATAGAAATGTACGAATTACTGCGTCTACCTTAAGGTTTTCACGATACTGTTTTTTATCAGCAGCAAACCAACGACTTTTCCAGTCACGAATTATTCCAAGTCTGTGTGCATATGGGTGTACGATGTGAGTCATGATATAAAAAATTATGAGGATTTTTCGTCAGTAAGAGTAACCACCATACGGCTTTTCCTGTGTCGTATAGTTGCTCCACGTCCCATTGCGCGAGCACGATGTCGACGAAGCATTCCTGCACTGTCAACTGTAATGTTTTGAATACGTAAATCTTCTGCTTTACTTCCGCCCTGTACTGCATTTGCAACAGCTGAGTGTATTAGTTTTGCAACAGGTGCAGATGCTCGTTTATTCAAAAACTTTAGCTCTGCAAGTGCGTACGCTACTCTTTTACCTTTAACAAGATCAGTAACGAGACGCACCTTGCGTGGAGACTGTCTATAACCTACGAGTTCAGCTTTCATATACTATTTCTTTGCAGAAGAAGATTCTTTTGCTGCCTTAGCTGCTGCTATTTCAGATTGCTGGCGCTTCTGTTCTAGCTCCTTCTGCATTTTTCCACCATGACGAACAAATTTCTTTGTTGGTGAAAATTCACCCAAACGATGTCCGACCATATCCTCAGAAACGAGAACATCAACATGTTGTTTGCCATTGTGCACTCCAAAAGTGAAACCAACCATCTCAGGTGCGATTTGACTACCACGTGCCCACGTCTTAATCACCGAAGATTCTGACGGTTTTTTGTCAGAAATTTTCTTCATTAGTTTTACGTCCACGTATGGGCCTTTTTTTAGTGATCTAGACATATGAAATTAAAACCCGCAAGGCGGGATACAAGCAAATGTACATGAAAGTGAACAAATAGTCAACAAATTATACTTAATTGGGTGATTTTGCTACACATTTTAACAACAAAATATCAACGTTAATTGTTTTTGTGTGGCTTAAACAAACGTCTATATTAGATAAAACAAAGTATATTCATATGAACGTGTTTAAAATAAATACATTCACTGTTTAAGCAAATTCAAAACTGCTAAAACACAAATTAAATAATATTGATTACAAATTTGATATTTATATATAATAAATATATAAATTTATGTAAAAAACAAAAAACCAAGAAGTTTATCTTCTTGGTTTTTTGTTTTTTTGTAAAACTATCTACGTTTACCGACTTTCCTTCTAGAAATAATAAATACGTTTGAATATTTCTTTGGCGTACGTGTCTTCTGACCCTTTCCTGATGGTTTACCCCATTTTGTCTTTGCGCGACGTATACCGCGACCTTGACGTCCTTCACCTCCACCATGTGGATGGTCAACAGGGTTCATTGCGTTACCTCTAACTGTTGGGCGCTTACCCATCCAGCGAGAACGCCCTGCCTTACCTATTGTGACGAGCATATGTTCACCGTTTCCAACAGACCCAATAGATGCCCAGCACAATCCCGAAACCTTACGCACTTCTGTTGAAGGAAGTTTAATCTGGGCGTACCCAGCATCATGTGCAATAACTTGAGCGTGATTACCAGCAGAACGTGCTATACGTCCTCCAGCACCAACCTGCAACTCAACGTTATATATAAATGTACCTACTGGTATTTTTCCAAGAGGAAGTCTGTTTCCTTGCTTAATAGGGGCATCTTCAGAAACTATGAATTTGTCTCCAACCTTCATGTCCTTGTGAGCTATAACATATCTGCGTTCACCATCTGCATACAAAGCTATTGCAACGTTTGCTGACCTGTATGGGTCATACTCTATTGTTTCTAGTTTTGCTGGTATGTCGCGTTTGTTGTATTTGAAATCAACATCTCTCAAACGTCTTTTGTGCCCACCACCTTGGTGACGAGTCGTTATACGTCCAGCGTTATTACGCCCAGCGCGTCGCTTCTTGCTAGACAAGAGGCTTTTTGTTGGTTTATCCCCAGACAGGTTTTTCCTGTATGGCAATGTCGACATGTGTCGACGGCTTTGTGTTGTAGGTCGGTAAGTTTTCATATTTAAATTGACTATGCGAATTGTATAGTATCTCCTTTGTTTAGATATACATATGCTTTTCGACGACGTGCGCGAATTGCGACACCAGCATGAGTTCTGTGAGATACTCGCTTCCCTGGCAAGTTAACAGTACGTACTTTTTTTGGAACTACTTTATATATAGTCTCAATAGCACGAATAACGTCATTTTTTGTTGCTTCTCGTGGAATATCGAAAACGTATACACCCCTATCTGTTCCAATAAGTGATTTTTCAGAAATCCATGGAGCTTTTAACACAATAGCAGCTCGTGAGCTGACCATAACAGTAGTTGCACGTGCTTTTTTCACTATCTTTTCTGTTTTTTTCGAAGCGACTGACTTTGACGATTTTACCGTCTTTTTAGTTGCTTTTTGTTTGTCATTAGAGAAAATTGCCATATTTAATTATATTATGAGCGTTTTGCGCTTGCAGCCCTTTCATTAATAATGGCAACAGCTTCTGTTGGTTTTTCAATAACCAAATATCGATACCTAAGAATGTCGACAGGGTTTAGGTTTCTCACTTCTTCCATTAGGAAATTACTGAAGTTATTGAAACTTTTTTCTGTAGCGAAGTTTTTGTCTGTCAAAGCAATAAGAGCTGCGTTGTTACGGCGTTCAGCCAACATTGGTACTTTAGCACCCTTTGCTATTGCTGCAATTACTGTTTTCGCTGTTTTTGTTTTAGCTTCTTTGAACGAAAGAGAGTCAACAAAGATAATTTCTCCATCTTGAAACTTTTTAGTAAGTACAGACGCTAGTGCTCCCATACGCATTTTGCGATTTATTTTCTGAGTGTATGAACGTTCTGGTCGAGGTCCATGTGTTGTTCCACCACCAACCCATATAGGAGAACGTTTTGAACCATGTCGTGCGCGACCTGTTCCTTTTTGCTTCCAAGGTTTCTTACCCCCACCTCTTACTTCCCCACGGTCTTTAACCTTTGCGGTTGAGTGACGTGCGTTTGCTTGCATTGCAACAACAACTTGGTGAACAAGGTCAGCCTTCCAAGATGCATCAAAAATACTCTCAGGAAGAGATACTGTTCCAGACTCTTTGCCAGACATTGTATAAACAGGAGCAGACAGTTTAGCTGTTGAAACAGTTTTCTTTTCAACAGACTTTGTCTGTGGTGTCGTTTTATTTGTGCTTTTAGTTGTAGTAGTCATAAATATTATTCGGCAATTATTTCTACTAACGAACCAGGAGCTCCCGGTACCGCACCAGAAATTATTATTTCACCAGCTTTTTGGTCTACGGCAAGAATTCTAAGACCAGTAACAGTTACTCTTGTGTTACCCATACGTCCACCCATGCGCATACCTTTTGCAACACGACCTCCAGCACGACCTCCAGAACCACCTATTGAACCAGGCTCACGTTCAGAGTGTTTCTGACCATGAGAACGTGGACCTCCATGGAAACCGTGTCGTTTAACAACACCTGCGAAACCGCGACCTTTCATTGTTCCAGAAACTTGAACCTTATCTCCAACTTCAAATGAGTCTACTGCTATTTCAGAACCTACGGAATACTCATCTGTGCTTTCAACACGAAACTCTTTAAGTACTTTAAATGCCTTACCTTTTAGATGTCCTAGCAATGGCTTGTTCAAACGTTGTGGTTTTTGAACATCAAAACCAACTTGAACGGAGCTATAACCATCCGTGTCTTGTGTTTTTACTTGAGTCACAGTTACAGGACCCGCAGAAAGTACAGTACCAGCATACGCAAGACCTTCATCTGTAAAGATTTGTGTCATTCGTTTTTTTCGTGCAAGTATAAATTTCATAGTAAAAGTAAAACGCACGGCAGCAAGTCGCGTCGTGCGAGTTACCATTGGTCCTCACAGAGACACGAAATGTCTAAGCAAGTACTTAGCGTTAGTAGCACACTACACTATGCCTTTGAAATATGCAAATTAAACACTAATAACTACCCTATTAAACAAAAATAACCGCACTATAAGTGCGGTTATTTTTGTTTATAGATGTAAACTATGTTCTATAATTTAAATCATTTTTACATCAATCGTAACTCCTGATGGTAAGTCTAGATTAGTTAGCGCCTCAACAACTTTTGCCGACGGTGAAAGTATATCTATTAGACGTTTGTGAATCCTCATCTCGAATTGTTCACGAGCATTTTTATGCACAAACGTAGAACGGTTAACTGTCCATCGTTTAAGCTCTGTTGGAAGAGGTACAGGGCCAACAACAGTTGCGTCGAAACGCTGCGCTGTGTCCATGATCTGCTTTACCGAGAGGTCGAGCACTTTGTGCTCATATGCGCGTACACGAATTCGCAGCTTCGGCTCTTTTGAAGCTGCAGAAGTCACTGCGCCTCCTGTTGCTTTGTTTTTTGAAGTAGTTGCCATAAGTCTGCTATATCGAGTTAATAACGCTTATACGTTGATTTTTGTAACAACACCAGCACCGACTGTTCTACCTCCTTCTCGAATAGCAAAACGCTGCTGCTCTTCAAGTGCGATAGGTGCTACAAGTTTTACCTTGAAAGTAACTGTATCACCAGGCATTACCATTTCTTTTCCTTCTGGAAGTGTTACTTCTCCAGTAACATCCGTTGTTCGGATGTAAAACTGTGGTTTGTAACCAGAGAAGAATGGTGTATGACGTCCACCTTCGTCTTTTCCAAGAATATATACTTCGGAGTCAAACTCTGTGTGTGGAGTTACAGTTCCTGTTTTAACAAGAACTTGTCCACGATGTACGTCCTCTTTTTTAGTACCTCGTAGAAGAACTCCAGCATTGTCTCCTGCTTGCCCTTCTTGAAGCTGCTTGTTAAACATTTCAATACCTGTAACAGTTGTTTTTGTTGTATCTTTGATACCAACAATCTCAACTTCCTCGCCAACTTTTATGATTCCGCGCTCGATACGTCCAGTAACAACTGTACCGCGTCCTTCGATTGAGAATACATCCTCGATAGGCATAAGGAATGGTTTGTCTAGATCACGTTCTGGCTGTGGGAAGTAATCATCCATAGTGTCGATAAGGTCTTTTACCTTACCAGCCCACTCATCATCAGCCGACGTTGCTTCTAGTGCTTTCAAACCAGAACCACGTATAAATGGTGTGTCTGAATCAAACCCCTGTTTTTCTAGAAGCTCTTTGATTTCCTCTTCAACAAGGTCAATCATGTCCGCATCGTCAACCATGTCAGTCTTGTTTAGGAAAACGATGATTTTAGGTACTCCAACCTGCTTTGCAAGAAGGATGTGCTCACGAGTTTGTGGCATAGCACCATCTGTAGCTGCAACAACTAGTATTGCACCGTCCATCTGTGCTGCACCTGTAATCATGTTCTTGATGTAGTCTGCGTGACCTGGTGCATCCACGTGAGCATAGTGACGTTTAGGTGTCTCGTACTCTGAGTGGTGAAGAGCAATAGTAATACCACGCGCCTTTTCTTCAGGTGCGTTGTCAATGTTCTCTACTTTTTCAGAACGAGCACTATAACCTGCTGATTCGTTTAAATTGAGAACGTTAAGAATAGCCGCAGTTAGCGTAGTTTTACCATGGTCGACGTGACCAATCGTTCCTACGTTCATATGCGGCTTGCTGCGATCAAATTCTGCTGCCATACTTATTGTAAATTAATGCTAAAGACCTAATTAATAGATAACACGACGCGTATCGACGGAAACACCGTCATGTACATACGCGACACCTAACAAAGCGTCGCGAATCTACGATTGCGTTACCCAAAAGGTTACATGACAAGCGCCAAAAGGTCAATGCGCTACATTTAGTATAACTCAATATGTGAAAAAATAAGCACTTTCGAACTGTGTGTATCTCGTACAAAAACTTAAAACTTAAAGGTACTTAATAACCTACCTATGTCTTTGCTTATTTTGTAGGACGTTGTTCCTGTTTGTGAGCCTGACACTTCTCCAATCCAATCAAATCTATATATTGTCTTTTTATTAACAGTAAAATACGACTCATACGTTGTACTGGATACCTTTCCTAAGCCTATTTTGTAAAATATATTACCTTCTATTTTAATTTCAAAAAAGTCATTTATTGAGTTTGGGTGTTTTTTGGACTGTATATACACAGTGTTTTTTAAAATCGCAGCATCAGCAATACCACTGTTTGGAACGATATACTTAGATATTTTTATTATATCTTGTGTTGTACTTGCAACACCTTTAACTGTTTTTTCATACGCAGCGATGATGTACTTATCATTAAAAGTACTTGTTGCAACACTTAAATACCCAGTTGGCAAAACAAAAGATTCTCCAGATAACAACTCTACATTTGGTGGCAAACATGGAGAAAAACTACATATTGGTCCTATTTTACCAACAAACGAACCGTCTGGGCATGTTTTTGTATCAAAAGAACACACAGACACTCCTTTATATGAGCTATCAATAGACAATCTATATAAGAAGCCAACTACACCTAGTAAAAATACTAAAACAATTCCAGCAAACAGCTCCTTAAAGTTAAACATCTTTAAAGCGTACCATAATTGTACATATAACTACTGAGTAACCAATCAACACTACAAACCAGCAGCTTTTGACATTGTTTCAGCAACCATCTCTCTTGTTACACCTTTCGCTTCTAGTTCTTTGCCGTGTATTAACAAAAAAGCTTCCACCCCTTGGTTAACAACCATTGGTATTCCATCAAGAGTTTGAAAGCCTAGCTCTTCAGCTCTTTTAAGTAGCGGTGTTTTAGAAACACCAAGAACAATATCACTTATAATTGCATTTTTATTTATTTTTTTATAGATTTCTTCAGATTCTTCAAAATTATTTTTTTTACTATCCTCCCCTAGCGGAAGCTGTATCTGAGATAATGCTGAATAATCCTCAAAAGGACCAGAAGAACCTTTTGTAGAAACATTTAATATGACATCTGCATCAATAACTTCAAAAGGTATTTCATCTTCACTACCAAATCTGGCTTTATTAAAGTTGTCATTCTTAAAAAAACTATTTATTCTATCTGATAATTTTTTCGCTTTATCAACCGTTCTGTTTAAAATAACAACACTTGCTCCAGACTTAACAAGTGAAAAAACTATTGAATTAGCTGTTCCTCCAGCGCCAAGAATAAGTATTTTTTTGTTACTTATGAATTCTCCTTTTCTATTAAGCACGGTTTTAAGACTTTCTGTATAACCAACCCCGTCTGTATTAAAACCTTTTAGTTTACCTTCTTCTGTTTTTACAATGATATTAACCGACCCTATTTCTTTTGCGATTGGTTCTATTTCGTCTAGATATTGAACCACCTCGTCTTTAAATCCAACACCAACACCTCCGCCAAGATACCTTTCATCAACCCGAAGAGAATCTAATATTTCCGAAGATTTCACGGTATCGCCAACAATCATTACATTACCAATATCAAGATTAAACTTCTTATACACTGAATTCCACATTATTGGTGTTTTTGCTGGGTAATCATGAGCAACAACAGGTAAAGTGTACCTATTAAAATCTAAATTTGTAGGATTACCTTCTGGCTG
>VAPL011002067.1_pt1 | contig 11994 bp, 7 predicted proteins | sample 3395061 | NCBI WGS metagenome assembly VAPL01 (sample SAMN08290444, study PRJNA428436) | hydrothermal vent metagenome | isolation source: Deep-sea hydrothermal vent chimney 2 | place: Pacific Ocean: Juan De Fuca Ridge | depth 2182 m m
AAATCCAAACCCAGCAACACATTATTAAATAATCGCGATATAAATCAAGACATTAAATTGAAAAGAGTTATACCCAGTAGTTCTTTTAATGAGATCAAAAACTTATTAGATTGAGGGAAAATATAGTAGGGATAAGCTATATATTTATCATAGCCCTACGTTATTTGCAATTATGGATTAAGCTTAAAATATACAATGAAAGAGAAAAAAGTGCGTCAACTTGCTGCTGTTATGTTTACCGACATTGTTGGGTATACGGCTTTGATGCAAGAGGATGAAGAAGTTGCATCAAAAGTTAGGGCACGCCATCGTGAGGTATTTCAGCAACAACACAATTTGCACCACGGAAAAATTATACAATATTACGGAGATGGTACTTTAAGCGTTTTTAAAAGTGCATTAGAAGCAACAAAATGTGCAATTGAAATTCAAAAATGTTTGCAAGAAGGTGATCCTGTACCTTTAAGGATTGGTCTTCACATAGGTGATATCGTCTTTAACAATACAGATGTGTATGGAGATGGGGTAAATTTTGCCTCCCGAATTGAAAGTATGGGTGTAGCTGGCGCTATTCTTTTATCTGAAAAAATAAATGACGAGCTTAAAAATCATTCGATTATTTCAACAAGATCTTTAGGGCACTTTGAACTAAAAAATATAGCCAAGCCTGTTGAGGTATTTGCAGTCACAAACAAAGGGATCATTATTCCTCAATCTTCGGAATTAAAGGGAAAACAGAAAATGGTACATAAAACCGTTGCCGTACTTCCCTTTGTAAATAATAGCACTAGCAAAGAAAATGAATATTTTAGTGATGGAATCACCGAAGAAATAATCAATGCCCTGGCCAAGATCAAGAGCTTAAAAGTAACATCCAGGACTTCTTCTTTTTTTTTTAAAAATAAAAAAATTCCTATCAAGCAAATTAGTAAGAAACTCAACGTTTCTGCTATTCTTGAAGGTAGTGTAAGACTTTCTGGCGATATCATTAGAATTACAGCGCAATTAATTCAGGCTAAAGAAGATTTTCATTTTTGGTCGGAGACCTGGGACAGAAAATTGGAAAATATTTTTGAAATTCAAGATGAGATAAGCCTGTTAATAGCGGATAAGCTAAGGGAGCATTTTGGTCACTTCGAAATACAAGAACATCTGGTCGGAAAACAGACGAATAATATTGTCGCCTATGAATTTTCGTTGAAAGCTAAATTCCATTTTAATAAGTGGAATCCTGAGGATGTGAGAATTGCAATTTCGCTTTATGAGAAAGCCCTTGAACTGGATCCAAACTATACAGAATCTTATTTGGGTCTTGCCGATTCATATAGTTTTATGGCAATGACTGGGTTTATGTCATTTGAAGAAGCATGGGGAAAGACAGTACAATTTACAAACAAAGCCCTCGAGTTAAATGACAAGTTATCTGGTGTTCACTATCAGCTATCAAACCAGGCTTTTTTCATCTCATGTGATTATAGGGAATCACTTATACAGATGCGGAAGGCAATAGAAATAAATCCGAACAATGCCGAGGCACAGCAGTTTATGTCCTTTTTGTACATTCTTTCAGGTGAAAAGGGGCAATCACGCAAACACCTTGATATTGCAATAAGTATAAATCCATTATCAGAAGAAACGCAGTTTTTCAATGCTTACTTCCACTATATGATGGAAGAGTATAAAAAATCGATAGAACTACTTAACAAATGCTTAGCCATTAATAATAAAAACATACCAGCTCATTCTGTTAAATCTCTTTGTTTACTAAAGTTAGGTCAATATGATGAGGTCATCGATTATTTTGATAAAATACCCTCTGACGTTGTAATTCTTGGAGAAAAAACCGGAGCGATGGGGTTAGCTTCTGCCTTAAAAATGGATGCTGAGAATACAACAAAATATTTGGATCAATTATTAGAGCAAGCAAAAGGTCAAAATGGTTTTACCGCAGATTCCTACCTTTTTATGATGTATGCGGCTACTGGCAATGTTGACAAAGCTTTTGAATGGATAGCTCAAGCAATAGAAAACAAATCATCCCTTCTGCTTCTTCGGTTCGCTGATCCTCTGGTAAATTCAATAATGAATGATCCAAGGTACATTGAATTTCATAAAATAATATTTCCCGAAGTCATTACCAGAGAATACAAAAAGAAAAAGAAGGTACTTCTTGATAAAAATTTAGTCCTCACTTATTCAGACCGACTGTTAAATCACATTAATAAAGAAGAGCCTTATTTAGATCCCAATTTATCATTGCGATCATTGGCAGATCAAATCAATATTCACCCAAATCAACTATCCTGGTTGCTTAATAAAAGTTTAGGAAAAAACTTCAATGAATTCATAAATGATTATAGAATCGAAACCTTTAAAAAAATCGCAAAGGATCCTAAAAATGCTCATCTTACTTTGATGGGACTGGCTTATGATAGTGGGTTTAATTCCAAAACAGTCTTTAATACTTACTTCAAAAAAGAAACCGGGGTTACGCCAAGACAATTTCTAAAATAAAGTAAAACGCACATTTTTCTAAGTCTACCAAGCTTTTTCCAAATTCATTTTATCATTCTAATTTGTTCGGATTTATAATCTCGAACAATTAATCGGTGATCTATATATATATTTGAGGCAGAAATAAACAAGAAAAGATTGCAGAAGCATACCGTAAGATGGAAAGCTTAAATGAAAAGAAATGCCAATAGCAATTTCGTTCATTCTTCGAGATGGAATTCAATTGGAATGGGGGTTTCAATGGGTTTGGTATTTCGACTTTTAGCAGGAAAAAATCTTGATAAAAAAGCAAAAACAGATAGTTATCTGATTGAATTGTAATTTAAAAGAAGGAATTAGATTAATTAGTAAAATAGAAAACAAATGAAAGGAATTATTAGTACAAGGTACGGCTCGCCAGAAGTTCTTCAAATCCTAAAAGTATTAACCCCTACTCCAAAGAAAAACGAAGTACTTATTAAAATTCATGCAGCTTCTGTAACCAAAGCAGATACAATGATGCGAACTGGAAAGCCCTATTTCGGAAGGTTGTTTATGGGACTGACCAAACCTAAGAATGCAATTGCAGGAACTGGTTTTGCAGGAGTGATTGAAACGGTTGGTGCAGAGGTAAAACTGTTTAAGAAAGGTGATCAGGTTTTTGGAGAAAGCATTGCAAGTTTTGGGACTTATGCGGAGTTTGTTTGTGTCCCTGAAGATGGAGTTATTGCAACATTGCCAAGTAATATGACTTATCAGGAAGCTGCTCCGGTTTGTGATGGTGCATTAACATCGATGAATTTCCTTAAGAATCTGGGAGCAATCAAGAGCGGACAAAAGGTGCTCATCAATGGTGCTTCCGGAAGTTTAGGAACCGCAGCTGTTCAAATTGCAAAGCACTTTGGAACGGAGGTTACTGGGGTATGCAGTACTGCAAATATAGCTTTGGTGAAATCGATAGGTGCTGATAAAGTAATTGACTACACGAATCATGATTTTACCACAAACAGCAATACCTACGATATTATTTATGATACCGTTGGCAAGAGTTCATTCTCAGATTGCAAAGACGCACTGACCGAAAATGGTGTCTATGTTTCACCTGTTCTTGGGATGCCACTTCTTGGAGACATGATATATACATCTATTTTCGGCACCAAGAAAGCCAAATTTTCGGCCACAGGTATACTCTCTGTTCCGGTACTTCTGACACTTCTTCAAGAGACGAAGGAGATTATTGAGTTGGGGAAACTAAAATCGGTCATGGATAGAAGTTATCCTTTAGAACAAATTGCCGAGGCGCATCGCTATGTCGATAAAGGACATAAAAAAGGAAATGTCGTAATAACTTTGGAAATTAATAGCGACTCGTAAGCAAAAGAAAAGCAGATAACAATATATAAGAATAAAAGCCGAGATAGTTGTAAATTTAAGGTTTGCAACCTGCTTAACCTTCATCGCGAAATGAATGCTTATTGCTCTACATTCGGCTACTATTCTTATACAAACTGTTGTACACAATTAAAAACACTAACCTTTAAAGATGAGTAAATAAAAATGGCAGAAAAAGTTAATGTTCCAAAAGGTAGCCAAGTGGTAAATTCTCTTATCGCCACTAAAGATACCCGAAGCTTGATAGGGTTTCTTGAAAAAGTATTTGAAGCCAAAGAAGATAAAAATGCTTTAGCTATTGATGAATCAGATGGAAAAGTATTCAATAGCAGTATAACAATTGGAGACTGCTCAATTATTGTTTTTGACCGAAAAGATGGATGGAAACATACGCCTTCATTTCTACAGATATATGTAAATAGTATTGGCAAGAAACTTGAAACAGCCGACTTTCTCGACTAACTGCTTCACTATCGCAGGCCTGTAGCACGAGCTATGAATGCATGCGGTTCAGCGTGAAACGAAACTTCGCTTGTGCTTGGAAATATCAGTCTATTAAAATGTGCTTAACTATTTGTCCAGTTTTTTGTTGCAATTCCAGCTCTCCCGTAATGGATTTTCACCCTCTGGAATAATTTAGTACCTTTCGTACTAAATGCCCATGCTGGGCACACACAAATGCTAAAATGAATATGCGAACTGAGCTATTTGACAGTCTAATGCGACCATCAAGCCAAAGTGTTTCTAGCAACTTGGGCGCATACTCATTTTAGCTTGACGTTGGCAGTAATAAAAAAAAGAAATGGTAAGAGAAATAAGTAAATTGACAATTGAATTAGACGGAATTGGACATACCGTATCTGACAATAAATTATCTGTCCCCTTATACCAAAGGTCATATGCCTGGGAAGATTCTCACGTTAACGATTTATTCGATGATTTGTTGACTTCAATTAGAAACTCAGAAGATGAATACTTTATAGGCTCAATAGTAATTTCTTCTGGTGATGACAGAGACGAAGTCGTTGATGGGCAGCAAAGATTGGCCACCATTTCAATATTTCTTGCCGCTATCCGCGATTTTTTTATTGATAACAGTGACACAGACAGAGCAGACGATATTCAAAATCAATACTTATCAAGTAGGGACAGAAGGTCACAAGAAGTAATCCCGAACCTGAAGTTAAATAACAACGATAATAATTTCTACTATAACAATATTGTCCTTAATCCTCCTATAACTGTTTCACCTACCAAAGCTTCTCATGATCGTATAAAAAATGCATTTGGCATTGCAAAAGGAAAAATTCAAGCGTATGTTTCCACCACTAATAACCCTACTGAAAGCTTACTTGACTTATGTGATTTTGTTGATGAACATCTAAAGATAATTCTTGTAAAAGTGCCGAATCATGCAAATGCCTTTACAATCTTTGAAACATTAAATGACAGAGGTCTTGAACTTGCTATTTCGGACTTGTTGAAGAATTTTCTTTTAGGACAAGCTGAGAACCGACTTAATGAAGTTCAGGAAAACTGGGCTAAAATGTACTCACTTTTAGAGAATACTGAGAACGAAGAGCTTGTTGTAACATTTCTTAGACAATATTGGTCTTCTCTATATGGACTTACTCGAGAAAGAGACTTATATAAGAAAATTAAAGAAAAGATAACCTCAAAACAAAGAGCAATTGATTTTTCAAATAACTTGGAAGAAGCTGCTAGAATTTATGTTGCATTAATTGATACAAGTAATAGTTTTTGGAACGACTATTCCTATGCTTCAAAAAATCACATGGCTACTTTGAACTTGTTTCGAATGACACAAATAAGACCTCTCTTACTATCTATAATTTCAAAATTCAATCACAGAGAAGTTGAGAAGTCATTAAAGTTTTTGGTTTCTATTTCAGTAAGGTTTTTAATCTATGGCGGCTTAGGTGGTGGAGCACTTGAGGTTCAATTTAGTGAAAGGGCCAAAGAAGTAAGCAATGGGGATATCTCTAACACTAATGAGTTAAAAGAAAAACTTATTCGGATTATTTCAAGTGACACACAATTTAAAGAAGCTTTTAAAAATGCATCCGTTTCCAAACAATACTTGGCTCGTTACTATTTAATGACATTAGAAAAAGCTAAAAGGGGTGAAGAAAACCCTGAGTTTATCCCAAATGCTGATACATCAGCTGTAAATCTTGAACATATAATCCCTAAAACTCCAGATGATTCATGGGCTGTTGATGCAGATACTCACAGGGCACTTATTAAACGTTTAGGAAACCTTGCCATTATGAGTACAAGGTTGAACTCTGATATTGGCAATTCTTCTTTTGCAGTTAAAAAACAATATTATAGTGATTCATCGTTTGAGCTCACTAAAGAATTGGAGAATTATGATGCTTGGAATTTGGGAACAATAGTTCAACGTCAAGTAGCTTTCTCTGAACTGGCAATTGAAACTTGGAAAATTTAAACTACTTCCATCAATTAAGCTACAATGATGCGAAGTAGGGCTTCGGTTCATTGTAGCATATGCCATTCCTACATTATTTCAGCAGATAAATTGGACTCTTACCTCGGGTAGCGGAGTTTGCTATTTGCCTTTGCGCAAGACTTCGGTGATTTCTTTGGGGATTGAATGATTTTTTACTGCACCTAATGATTGATTATCAAGGCAAGATTAGTGTTTCCCCAGGCTTTCGCCTTCCTGCGGAAGGCAGGCAGGCGACAGGGATCAGCTCCTTTTGATGAGAAAGTCAACATTTGAGTCAAAAAATCAACATTGATCAGGTGGGTAATAAAAACTATTGCACGAATGTAAAAGTCATGTCCACCCTTTAAAAACCAATAATAATATTTTGTAATTTGCTGGGTTTATGCGCCGAACGGCATCCAACGTTATCTAAATCCTATACCTGACTGCAAACAACAGATACAGAGATTTAACATTACAAGCAAATAGCAATCTGAAAGATAGATAAGATATTGAAACATTTATGAAAAAAGAGGTTTTGATAATTTTGGGTAGTCCTAATTCTCCTTCTGAAAAGTTAAGTGATATTTCAATAAGCAGATTGAATTACTGCGTCAATCTTTATCGGAAGGGGAATTGGAAGAAAGAGCAACTTGTAAGGATTTCTTACAAGTTCAAAAAGAACGATAACAAGGTACTAACATCCGAGTAATAGTCTTTACTTCCGCAGATTCCGCAGATTTTCGCAGAATTTATTTTATCTGCGTTAGTCAGCGAGATCAGCGGGAGATATTTTTAAAGTGAATAGTAAATAGTGGCATATTTTACTGAATCGGGAGAGTGTAATTCATTGGGGGGTGTTTTCAAATGCGTAGAAAAACCTTCTTAATTTAAACAGAATTAAAAGTTTTTTGGCTAAATCAAATTTAGTCGGATGACAGTAATACCAAGACATTACCTTGAAGCCAGTAAAAGCATTCCAAAACCCAGCACCGTCATCCAGTATTTATAAGGGTCTAAAAAGCTGATATTTAGTATGCCCATTTCTATAAATACAGATACCATTACGACAAGTATTGCGACAAATTTTATTAAAAATCTATTTCTTCTACTCATGACATTTGATTTGGTTTGGCAGTAAATTTAAAATACTGATACCTATCATCTGATAATATGTAATTAAATTTTACTTTCGCAATTATTTTAAAAGACGCAGGCTTTGGCAATTATCGGATCGGATATCAAATATGCAATTGAACTATTGAACCAAAATGAATTGGTGGGCATTCCTACTGAAACTGTTTATGGTCTTGCTGCCAATGCTTTTTCGGCCAGTGCTGCTGCCAAAGTTTTTAAAGTTAAAGAAAGACCATCATTTGATCCATTGATAGTTCACACTTCTAATTTAGGCAGAATTGCTGAATTTGTCCAGGAAATACCAGATGATGCCCAAAAGCTTGCTGATCGGTTTTGGCCGGGTCCGCTGACCATGATTTTTAAGAAAAAATCTAATATTCCGGACCTCGTGTCTGCCGGCCTCGAAACGGTTGGTGTGCGGATACCAAATCATAAATTAACATTGCAACTGTTAGCAAATATTGATTTTCCTTTGGCAGCACCAAGTGCCAACCCTTTCGGATATGTGAGCCCAACAAGTGCAGCCCACGTCAATGAGCAACTTGGCGGCAAGATTAATTATATACTCGATGGGGGAAATTGTCAGGTTGGGATAGAATCGACCATTGTTGAATTTAATGATGATGGCGTAACAGTATTGCGACTTGGCGGTTGCAAGATAGAAGAAATAGAAAAGGTAGTTGGAAAGGTAAATCTCAACGCATATTCCTCATCCAACCCAAAGGCTCCCGGAATGATGAAGAGTCATTATTCACCGCTTACATCAATCATCGTTGGGAATATTGATGACATTATTGCTCAAAACCCAGGCAAGAAAATTGGCGTTTTGGCTTTCAATAAAAAAGCAGCAAGAATAAATAAAGACCATCAATATGTGTTGTCGATGAATGGCAATGTCGATGAAGCTGCTACACGTCTTTTTACTGGTATTAGGTATTTAGATATGTTAAATTTGCAGCTCATAGTGAGTGAGTTTGTCCCTGACGCAGGTTTGGGGCGAGCGATAAATGACCGCTTAAAAAGAGCCGGTTCTAAATAGTGTTTTCTTAGTGACACTAAATGAAATTGAATTAATTTTTGTTAAAAATATATTTTATGAAAACAGTAGATAGTTTTAATTTTTCAGGGAAAAGAGCGCTTATCAGAGTCGATTTTAATGTTCCCTTAAATGAGAAAAGTGAGATTACGGACGACAACAGATTGAAAGCCGCATTGCCAACTATCAAAAAGATATTAGGTGATGGGGGATCGGTAGTATTGATGTCGCACCTCGGGCGGCCAAAACAAGGACCTGAAGAAAAATCTTCACTAAAGCATGTAGTGCCTTATTTGTCAGACAAATTAGGCATTGATGTTCAATTCTCCAGTGATTGCATCGGAGAAGAAGCGGAAGCGAAATCTTCGGCATTGATGGCCGGAGAAGTGTTGGTATTGGAAAATCTCAGGTTTCACAAAGAAGAAACTAAAGGTGATGTGGACTTCGCCAAGCAACTATCTGCACATGGTGATGTCTGGGTAAATGATGCATTTGGCACAGCACACAGAGCGCATGCTTCTACGGCGGTGATAGCACAATTTTTTGATGATAAAATTTGTGGTTATGTAATCGAAGCTGAGCTTGTCAACGCAGAAAAAGTATTGAAGTCTGGCCAGAAGCCATTGACAGCTATAATGGGTGGTGCTAAGATTGGAGATAAGATATTGATTATTGAAAATCTTTTAGAACAGGTCGATAACCTTATCATAGGTGGAGGAATGGCCTATACCTTTGCAAAAGCCCAGGGAGGCAGTATCGGAAAGTCGCTTTGTCAGGATGAAAATATGGAATTGGCATTGAGTCTTATTGAAAAAGCAAAAGACAAAGGGGTGAATTTATTGTTGCCCATTGATACGGTCTCGGCAGATGATTTTGATAATGATGCAAAAACTGAAGTGACAGACACCATGAAGATCAGAGATGATTATCAGGGATTGGATATTGGGCCAAAAACCATCGAATCATTCAACAAGGTTATTCGCCACTCGAATACCATACTTTGGAATGGTCCCATGGGCGTATTCGAATTTCCAAGTTTTGCCGTAGGAACAAATGAGGTGGCAAAGGCTGTTGTGGAAGCCACCGAAAACGGAGCTTTCTCATTGATCGGTGGTGGCGACTCTGCAGCTGCAGTAAATATTCTTGGCTATGGCGATCAGGTGAGCTACATTTCTACCGGCGGCGGAGCACTATTGGAATATATGGAAGGCAAAGTATTACCTGGTATTGCAGCTTTGGAGGATTAGAAAAGTATTTTATATAACTTAAAAGCTCCACAATTCACTGATTGTGGAGCTTTTTTGAAAAAAAAGAATTAAATATTGCGATAGAATTATCTTTATTTGAAATAATTATTTAACTCCTTTTATGGTTTTTCTCTTTCGTTTTGTATTTATAATGTGGGTTGTCTATACCATCGAATCGGTATTGGGGTTAGATTTTAGCAACTTTGGTATTTTACCTCGAACTACTCATGGTTTGATCGGCGTATTTACGGCCCCATTAATTCATGGAAATGGCGTACATATTATTTCAAATACCATTCCATTGCTCTTTTTGGGATGGACGTTATTTTTCTTTTATGAAAGCATTGCACGCAAGGTATTTGTCATTTGTTATTTCCTGACCAATATTCTTGTCTGGGTATTTGCCAGACCATCTTTACACATTGGAGCCAGTGGCTTGGTTTATGGGATTGCCTTTTTTCTTATTTTTTATGGGTTTTTTAAAAAAGATTTCAAATCTCTGGTAATCTCGGCTATACTTATATTTTTTTATGGTGGACTTGTTTATGGGTTATTTCCAAATCAACCAGGTATATCCTGGGAATCTCACCTGATAGGAGCTATTGTAGGGGGATATACTGCTATGCATTTTTCAAAAAGAAAAATTAGAAGTTAAGGGAGCAGACTTAATTATCAATCCGATCATGATAGCGAAAAGCCATTAAATCAAAACATTTTATTGCGCGAAAGGTTAATTTTGCAATTCAATTTTTATAGAGATCCCCTATAGATGAATAGTTCAGATATTTCATTGCCTTATGCATATTGTAATAGTTTAACACAGTATACGAGGAGAAAAAGCATAGAAGTAAAAATAGGCAATATCCCACTTGGGGCCAATCATCCTATTCGTGTTCAATCTATGACAACCATAGACACCATGGATACAATAGGAGCTGTTGAGCAATCCATCAGGATGATAGAGGCCGGTTGCGAATATGTTAGAATTACAGCACCGAGTATCAAAGAGGCAAACAACCTGGCCATCATTAAGGAAGAATTAAAAAAACGAGGCTTTGAAGTGCCGCTTGTTGCCGATATTCATTTCACCCCCAATGCCGCAGAAGTAGCCGCAAGAATTGTAGAGAAGGTAAGAATAAACCCAGGGAACTATGCCGATAAAAAGAAATTTCAACAAATTGAATATACAGACCTGGAATATGGTGAAGAGATAGAAAGAATCAGAAATAGGTTTGTACCACTGGTGAAAATTTGCAAAGAATACGGTACGGCCATGCGAATTGGCACCAATCATGGGTCATTATCCGATCGGATCATGAGCAGATATGGCGACACGCCATTGGGGATGGTGGAGTCGGCAATGGAGTTTCTGCGTATTTGCGAGGATGAAAGCTATTACAATATTGTATTGTCCATGAAATCCAGCAATACAAGGGTGATGGTTCAGGCATACAGACTATTGGCCCAAAAACTCAATGAGCAAAATATGAAACCCTATCCATTGCACCTTGGAGTAACTGAGGCTGGTGAAGCAGAGGACGGGAGAATTAAGTCGGCAGTGGGTATTGGAGCATTGTTGGAAGATGGATTGGGAGACACCATACGCGTGTCATTGACGGAAGATCCGGAATTTGAGATTCCGGTGGCATTGAATATTGTTGGGAAATATCAGGGAAGACAAAACCATCAAAATATCCAGAAAATTTATGCTAATCCTATTGATCCATTTTCATATAAAAAAAGGGAGACGGTAGAAGTTGATAATATTGGTGGAGGCAATGTACCAAGGGTTGTTATAGATATTTCAGATTTTACTTGTAATGAATACAAAGATTTATCAGTTGTCGGTTATTTATATGACGAGAAGCTTGATAAAATTAAAATGTCTGAGCAAGGAGCTGATTTTGTTTACAGTGGCTCAGAATCCATACCTTTTTCATTGCCAAACGGACTTAAAGAAATAGTAGATTATGCCAGGTGGGAAACAATTTCTGATGTTACGGCCAGATTTCCATTGATTAATTATCATGAAATTGATCAAGTAAATAAGTGGCATAAAAAATTGAATTTCATAACTATCAATTCAGATATCGGAAATCTGGATAAAATAGCAGGGTATCAAAGTAAGCATCTTGTGATCATGCTGAATACAGAAAATCTACATGGATTGGCGGAGCAAAGGAGATTTTTCGTTGAAATGGATAAATTGAATTTGC
>VAPL010187400.1_pt1 | contig 11986 bp, 14 predicted proteins | sample 3395061 | NCBI WGS metagenome assembly VAPL01 (sample SAMN08290444, study PRJNA428436) | hydrothermal vent metagenome | isolation source: Deep-sea hydrothermal vent chimney 2 | place: Pacific Ocean: Juan De Fuca Ridge | depth 2182 m m
GCCGGAAATTTCAATAGTCACCAGACGGGAACGCCAAATTTCCGCAACAAATCCCGCAATATTATTTGAACAACCTTGCATAAGTTGCTGATTTTATTGACATTGCGGTGTTGTCTAATCCCTACCGCCGGAGCCAATCTTTTCAATAACTTAGCAGCATTCCACTCTGTTCCCTCCCATCTCGGGTAAGCAATAGATAGGCATTGCGCGGTGTTTTTTACCCATTTCCCCCAATTTGAGTTGGGTCAGGCGTCACCCTGATTTGATATTGTGAGAACGCTATGGGCCAAACTAGGCGACATGCTTCAACCAAGAGGGGCTAACAGCGAATACCTTCCCGATCCGGCATCTTGCAAAACGTCGGGTCGGGGTCAGGTTAACAAAGTTCAGATACTTAAGGAGCTATTCAAATTGTTCCTGTGTCCACTTGCTCAGCCAAAGACTCTTTGCTTCTCAAAAGGCAGGGTGTGTAGGGCCCGTTACGTGATACAAAGATGGCGTTCATTCGGGGCAAACTATGTGAACAAACACCAGAAAGGCGTGACCAAAAGACAGCGTAGGCTATTGATAAGAATAAGGTGGGAGGCGATAGGTGGAAAAGCAGGTTTGTAGGGGCCTTGCGAACCAGTGTGTTTTCTTCAAAATGACAGATCCAACCCCGTCAAACTGGCAGCATGAAGCGGCAACCATGTGACCACGCCCGGAAATGTCAAAATGATGATCAGAAGCAAAACCTCGATGATCACTAACGGGATCGCTCCACGATAAATATGCGCAAGCGTGACCTGTGGCGGGGCCGTCATTTTTGCGAAGAATAGCGCATATCCAAATGGGGGCGTCAAAAAAGATGTTTGCAGGGAAAATGCGATCAACGCACCCAGCCATATTTGCGCGAAATATGTTGAGCCAACGTGATCCGAAAAATCGAGCTCGGCGAATACCGGTAAAAGGATTGGCATAAACACCAGCATTATTTCCATCCAGTCGAAAACAAAGCCTAACACCAGAACAAAACCCAGCAATAATGACAGCATTTCCCAGCGCGTTAGGTCAAAGCCGGTGAGCCAGTCAAATAAAACGCCGGGGCCCCCAACCAGATGGAAACTAAGCGAAAACACCGTGGCACCCACGACGATGAAAAACACCATGGCTGTGTAAGAGCCGGTTTGAATAATCGCCTTGTTCAGCATCCCCCATGAAAGCTTTCGCCTGACCGCCGTTAACAAAACCGCCGCAAACACCCCAACCCCGGCGGCTTCTGACAGGGTGGCGAGGCCGGACACGATGCTCCATGGGATAGCCACAATAACCGAAAGTGCGCCAAGCATTGCCAGAACGCCGCCTTCGGTGCTGGCATCGGCTTCAGGAACAGACGAACTGGATTTACGAAGTGTCGCGCTGAAATATATCGCGAACAGCGTCACCAGCAGCAGCACCGGGACCACCATCGCGACATACATCAGACCAATGCGCAGTCTAAAAAGATTGGCGACAAAAAACAAAAGGATCGCCGGTGGAAACACAACGCCAATTGCCCCGGATGCGGCCACGGCTGCGCCAGCTTTGCTTGGGGAATAACCCGCATTGAGCATGGGCTTGTATGCCACTAAAGCAACCGTCACCACCGAGGCGCCGATAACACCTGCCGCAGGGGCCAGTATCAATCCGATCAGCAGCGTAGCGATGGCATATCTTCCCGGTATGTTTTTTAACACCCGCCCCAATGTGTTGAATATGACCCCGGCAATACCGCTGCCGTTCAGGATCATACCCAGTAAGATAAGCAACGGTACGCTGGTAAACTGCACGCTTTCGTTGGTCAGTGTGCCGCGAACCCGCAAGTAAAACAGGCCAAGATTTCGGAATTCGGTCAGGTCCATCGCCAGTGCCGCGCCAAAGCCGATAAATCCTGTCCCGGCAAGCACGAGAGCCACCGGAAATCCAGAAAACACACCAACTGCCATAATCAGCAACATGCCAATGGTAACTGCTTCAACCATGGGTGCTGGAATCCGCGGCTTTGCTCGGGGCGATACCGTCGTGCTTTCCCAATAAAAACGCCACGTTGCGCATGGTTACAACCATACCTGCAATCGCCAAAAGAAGTGGACCGATGACGGCCGAAATACGCATCGCCCACACATCGTTATCGGCAAACCGGGTGGTTCGCATCAGGCCATCCCAGCCGAAATAGGTCAAAATTGCACAAAGAGGCAGCAAGATTGCGATCACTCCGATGATTTCGATAATCGCCAAGCGGCGCTTGGGCCAGTTGCGCCGCAGCACATCCACCCGGACATGTCCGTCGCGCAAATAAGTGAACCCAAACAGCATCATGATCATGATGAACAGCAGAGCAGTCGAGACATCTGGCAGGTATGCAGAAACGCCCAATTGCATTTTTCGATCGATGATCTGGAGAATACTGAAAAATGCGATCGGAAAGACAGTTAGCCAAGCAAACACGAGGCCAGTGGCAGTTACCAAGCGTTCAAGTAGTTTAACTAGCCGCAATCTCGAATTCCACCTGTTCGCGTATTTTTTCGCCAGTTCCATCCGTCCGTCGGCGAATTCGTAATCAGTGGTAATTTTTTAATTGCTAAAGCGGCTTTAGGTTCAAGCCCTAATTCGCGCCAATTTCGTTGTGTTGAGTCAGGCACTCGGCGTGGTCACCCAGAACCTGCAAAATCCTGCACTCTGCAACGCTGTTTCCACCGCATTGGACAATCATACGCTTTAGTTCTTTACGCAACACGGTAAGCCTTGCAAGGCGCTGTTCAACTTCTTTCAACTGCCGTCGGGCAATCAGATCGACACTCTCGCACGAGCTTTTCGGATGATCAGCCATATCCAGTAAATCACGAATGTCGTTTAGCGGAAAACCCAGTTGCCGGGCGTGGCGAACAAAAGACAATCTGTCCAGATCACTGTCACGATACCGGCGTTGACCACCGCGCGAACGCTCAGGCTCGGGTAACAAACCGATCTGCTCGTAGTAACGGATGGTCTGCACCTTGGTTCCGGTTTTTCGCGACAGCGTACCGATTGTCAGCATGGGGCCTCCTAAAAATGGTTTCGGCACTGATCCACGCACCGAAACCATCTTCCATATCTATTGTCATACACAAACAATGCAACGCCGTTTTACTTGTTAAACTTGTACCCTAACAGACGCAGCGCGTTAATTGTCACCAAAACCGTGGCACCAGTATCGGCCAGAATCGCCATCCAGAGCGACGTGACACCCAACAAAGTTGTTACCAGAAAGACCGATTTCAGACCCAGTGCAATAGTGATGTTCTGGTGAATGTTCGACATTGTTGCGCGTGACAATTTGATCAGCGAAACAACATCACCAACTTTTTCATGCAACAGGGCAGCGTCGGCGGTTTCCAGTGCAACATCGGTACCACCGCCCATGGCAATGCCAACATCCGCCAGCGCCAGAGCCGGGGCGTCATTGATCCCGTCGCCAACCATCGCGATGCTGCCTTGTTCTTTTAGGGCCTGGATTGCGCTCAACTTATCTTGCGGCAACAGCTCCGCCTTGACCTCTATACCCAGTTGTTCGCCGAGCGCATTGCCGGTGCGCTGGTTGTCGCCGGTCAGCATAATGGCCGAAACACCCATATCTGCGAGCTCCTCCATTGCTGATTTAGCATCTTCACGCAATTCGTCGCGCATGGCGAATAAACCAGTCAAAACACCGTCAACAATCACCGCAGCCACAGTTTTTCCCTGCTCCTCCAGCGTCTCAATTTCGCGGTTCTGTTTGGTACTAAATTTGGAAATCTCACGTCCGTAGTTTGGCGAGGCAATGGTCACTAATTTACCGCCTACATTGGCCTCAACCCCACGCCCGCTCAGCGCTTTGGCCTCGGTGGTATCCATAAGGGCGATGTCGCGTGATTTTACTTCGTTCACAATAGCGACAGCCAAAGGATGCAATGACCCTGCTTCCACGGCGCCAGCGAGGGCCAGCATGGTGTCCTCTTGCCCGGCAAAAACGCTGATGTCAGTCACCGTTGGATTGCCCCGCGTCAGGGTCCCGGTTTTATCAAATGCAACCTTTGTAACCTTGCCAATGGCTTCAAGCACCGCGCCGCCCTTCATCAAAAGACCATGTTTGGCGCCAGCCGATATACCGGATGTTATGGCCGCAGGCGTTGACAAAACCAGCGCACAGGGACAGCCGATCAAGAGTATCGCGAGCGCTTTGTACAGTGACGGAATCCATTCGGCCCCCATAAACAAGGGGGGAATAGTTGCGACCAATATGGCAACGACCATGACGCCCGGTGTGTAATATTTGCTGAAATCATCGATAAATCGGGCGGTCGGTGCCTTGTTCGCCTCGGCGTCCTCAACCATTTCAAGAATGCGCGAGATCATGTTGTTTTCGGCTTCGTTTTCCACTGTCAGGCGGATCAATCCGTCAACATTTATCGACCCGGCATAAACCGCGTCGCCCTCAGTCTTACGTTTTGGCATCGATTCACCGGTGACCGCTGCTTCGTCGATCGTCGTTTGACCTTGGGTTATTACGCCATCCGCGGGCACTCTGGCCCCCGGTCGTATCTCTATCAGATCACCAATCACCAAAGTATCGGCCTGAACCTCCTGAAAGCCATCATCGGTTACAAGTACCGCAGTTTTTGGAACCAGATCGGCCAGCGCCTGAACTGAGCGGCGTGCTTTTGCGGCTGCAACCATCTCTAACAGTTCGCCAATGGAAAACAGAAATACGACAACAGCGGCCTCGGCGGACTCGCCAATAAAAATGGCGCCTATCACAGCGATGGTTACCAACGTTTCAATCGAAAATGGTTGTCCCGACAACGCGCCAAGCGCCGCTTTGCGCGCCATTGGAAATAGCGCAACCAAACTTGCCAGTGCAAAGCCAATATTCGCATATTCAGGCCACACCAGCGACAAGACCCCGGCGATAGCAACCAATATGCCTGCAAATATTACCAACCGGCCTTTGCCGGTCTGCCACCATGCCAAAACTACATCAGAATTCTTGGACTTTGGCTGCAACACTTTGTAGCCAAGTTTTTCAATTGCCCGGATCACTGGCTTGGCGTCACTCTGTGTTTCGTCAAGTTGAAATTTCATCTTCTGGCTGGTGTAGTTCAGGCTTACATTTTCCACCCCGGGAATTTTGCAAACCACGGCTTCAATTTTGCTGGTGCAGCTTGCGCAGTCCATTCCGTCGATTTGCAGAATTTGTTGGTTGGGCATCGTGATATTTCCTTTTTCGATTCGCGTTCTTCCGAAAGTAAAACCTCAAGCTACTAGAGGTTCAAACGAATTATTGGGCGCTAAATATTATGGGTGCGTGTGCAAGGATTTTCTGGTTATGTACGGCAAAAACAAGCCTATAAAAGTTCAACTTTTCAAGCGCATAACAGTTAAGTGTCGAGTGCCATTTTATAACAAAATATCTTGCACGAATACACTACAGCTTTTGCGTAGAGTTCAGTGAATCGATAACCGCACATTCAGGAACGTCTTCACCCGAACATTTTGCAATTGTTTCCGAAAGCACACTTTCGATATGGCCGAGGTCAACAATTTTTGCCCGCACATTCATGACATGGTCTTGGGCAATTTTTTGAACTTCGGCGCATGTGTCTATTCCCCCGTCAACCAATGCAAGTAAGCTGCGAACTTCGTCCAGCGAGAAACCCAAATCACGGGCACGCATGATGAAATTCAGACGTGAAACATGGGCGTCATCGTAGCATCTGTAGCCATTGGAATTCCTCGGCGGTTCTGGCATCACACCTATGTTTTCATAGTATCTGATCGTCTCAATATTGCAGCCGGTTGCCCGGGACAAATCCACCCGACGCAAATTTTTCACAGGAAAGTTACCGATTTCCACTTTATACCCTTGAGCCTGTATCTACTACAGAGTGTAGTTATCAGTCAGAAAACCGGCAAGGAAATTTCGAATGTGCCCCAATATTGCTGCACAAGCCATCACCGATATTGCCAGTGCAGAAATTGTTGATGGGTTCTATGATCCAGATCGGCAATTGGCGCAATTCGTCATTCAGTACGATGACGAGTTGACCACGCCTGAAGCCTTGCTAGGTGCCAGCATCGCGCATTTTGTCCACGTCTGGCAGAAAAATTGAAAACTTGATGAAAAGAATACCGAGGCAATTGAACATGAGTGAAGAAAACGAAACAAACAACCGCTTGCTGAAATTTGGAATTATCGGAACCGTGGTTGCAGCCCTTTGCTGTTTCACACCGGTTCTTGTGGTGCTGTTTGGCGTGGTCGGTCTGGCCGCGCTGGTCGGGTATCTGGATTATGTGCTTTTCCCGGCCTTGGGTCTGTTCGTGTTGCTGACGCTCTATGCGCTGTGGCGCAAATACAAGGATGAAGCGGCACAGTAACGCATTGCTGAACCGCAATGCAATTCAAGGACAATTACATAAAAGACGAAAGCAATCCGAACAGTGGTTCGGGTGCATATGACCTGATCGTCATTGGCGCCGGTTCGGCGGGGATTGCTGCCACCAATATGAAAAAAGGGTTGCGCTAAAATGGCGCGGAAATACTACATGGGACAGCGCGGTTCACCGGTCAAACACAGTTGAGATCACCGGCACCGCCCGGCCAGGCTTCAGTTCATCACTGAATCACCCCAAATTCAGCACAATTTCGCCCACGCTTGTTCACGAGCGCGTGGTTAAGTCTCCCCAATGACCGCTGCAACTACAAGGTCATTGGGTGGGGACACTCGATATAGCTGCTCTGGAGGGAACGCTGCCATGGAAAACGAAGATCCCCGCGCCCAAAAGCGCGAAATAGAAGACGACAAGCATCAACCGCAGGATCGTGAAAAAGAAATCGAAACCGATGAAGATGACGACGATACGGATGGCAATTATCGCTATACCGATTGGGCCTGTATCTGATAACGGTTTTCAAATCTGGTGACGGCACGTTAGATGTCGGGTCGGAGGGACCCGATGTCTGACCCAGTCTCAACAATACGAAACCTAGGCCCGTCATCTGAAAAGCAATATGCCCGCGCCGGTATACATACCGCGCAACAGTTGCGTGACCTTGGTGCAGATGCAGCTTACCGCATGTTACTGCAAAGCGGCTCTCGCCCACATTTCATAGGCTACTATGTATTGGTCATGGGGCTGCAAGGGCGCCCATGGAATGACTGCAAAGGTTCAGAAAAAACCGCCCTGCGTGAAAGATTCGATGAAATAAAAGCCGGTTCACATGATAAGGGCCGCTCTGATTTAGAAACGGCCCTTAATATTATCGGTGTTGTGGATCGCGCTGACTAGCCAACCAGTTCCATCCCGGAAAAGAAATACGCAATCTCTTCAGCAGCCGTTTCCGGTGCGTCTGAACCATGAACCGAATTTTCACCAACGGATTCAGCAAAATCCGCACGGATTGTCCCCGGTGCGGCGTCCGCCGGGTTGGTCGCCCCCATTACTTCGCGATTCTTAACGATGGCGTTTTCGCCTTCCAGAACCTGAACCACAACCGGCTCGGACGACATAAATTCGCACAGCTCGTCGTAAAACGGGCGTTCACTATGAACCGCATAAAACTGTCCGGCCTGTGCTTTGGTCAGGTGAATGCGCTTTTGCGCCACGACCCGCAGCCCTGCGTCTTCAAACTTAGCAACAATTTTGCCAGTCAGGTTACGCTTGGTTGCATCTGGTTTAATAATCGAAAACGTGCGTTCTAACGCCATTTCAGTGCCTCATTTTTTGTAAAACAGGCGGGCCCAATGCCTGCCGATAAATTCTGGCCCGCCCTATCATGGCTGTTCAGCCTTGAAAACCCGCCCTGCAAACTTTCAGAAATCCATCCTTCTTCTGTTAACAAATATTCCCGCCGGCGGCATCCCGAGCGCCCAACAGGGCGCGAGACAAAAGAAATGACGCCGCCAGGCGTCTCCTCCAATCAAAAACCGCAATTGACCCCCGCCTTTACCTGGGGCAAACCCCGCCCCATGTTACGTATTGAAGACATTTCCTATTCCATCAACGGTCGTCCACTGATCGAAAACGCCAGTGCCGTTATTCCAACGGGTCACAAGGTTGGCCTGATCGGGCGTAATGGTACCGGCAAAACCACGCTGTTCCGGCTTATCCGGGGGGAACTCGTACTTGAGACCGGTGACATTCGCATGCCAAAACAATCCCGAATTGGCGGAGTCGCACAGGAAGTCCCCGGTAACGAAGTCTCTCTAATCAATACAGTTTTAGCCGCCGACACCGAGCGCAGCGCGTTAATGATAGAGTCCGAAACCGCCACCGACGCCGCCCGTATCGCCGACATCCAGACCCGGCTGAACGACATCAACGCCTGGTCGGCTGAGGCCCGTGCGGGTTCAATCCTCAAAGGCCTTGGCTTCACCCACGCCGAACAACAACAACCCTGCTCAGCGTTCTCGGGTGGCTGGCGGATGCGCGTCGCTTTAGCGGGTGTGCTGTTTTCTCAACCTGATCTGCTGCTACTGGACGAACCGACCAACTACCTCGATCTGGAAGGCGCGCTCTGGCTTGAAAACTATCTGGGCCGCTACCCGCACACCGTGATAATTGTCAGCCATGACAGGGCCTTACTCAACCGCGCTGTGGGCTCGATCCTGCACCTAGAAGATCGCAAACTGACCTTCTACCAGGGCAACTATGATACGTTCGCTGCCACCCGTGCCTCGCGTCTGGCCGTGGCCGAAGCCGAGAACCGCAAAACCGAAGCCCGACGCGCCCATCTGCAAAGTTTCGTTGATCGCTTTCGCTACAAAGCCAGCAAAGCCAAACAGGCCCAGTCCCGGATTAAAATGCTTTCGAACCTGAAGTCGATCTCGACCCCGCAGGAGGCCGCCCTAAAACGCTTTACTTTCCCGCAACCCGAAGAACTCTCACCCCCAATTGTGGTGTTGGAAAACGCGGCCGTGGGATATGACGGTAAGGCGGTTCTTAAACGCCTGAACCTGCGCATAGATCAGGATGACCGCATCGCGCTTCTGGGTCGCAACGGTGAAGGAAAATCCACCCTTGCCAAGCTGTTATCGGATCGTCTTAAACCACTGGATGGCCGCATAACTACCGCCAACAAACTGCGTGTCGGCTTCTTCGCCCAGCATCAGGTGGACGAATTATTCACCGACGAAACCCCAATTGATCACATCCGCCGCCTGCGCCCAAAAGAACTCCCCAGCCGCCACCGCGCCCGCTTGGGCGGTTTCGGCATTGGCGCTGAACAGGCCGAAACACTTGTCGGTAAACTCTCTGGCGGCCAAAAAGCGCGCCTGTCGCTGATGATTGCCACCATTGACGCGCCACATATGCTGATCCTCGATGAACCCACCAACCACCTGGACATCGAAAGCCGCGAAGCACTGGTTGAGGCCCTGACCGCCTACACAGGTGCGGTCATTCTGGTCAGCCACGACATGCACCTGCTATCACTGGTGGCAGATCGGCTGTGGCTGGTCAAAGACGGCCATGTCGCCCCATACGAAGAAGATCTGCAAGCCTATCGCAAGATGCTGCTGACGGTGGACAAACCGAAGGACAAACAAAAACCCAAACCGGCCCGCAAACGCGCCAGCCGGGACGATATTCTTGCGCTGCGTTCTGACGTGCGCAAATGCGAAGAACGGGTGGGCAAGCTGAACCAGATGAGCGATAGACTTGCGACCAAACTAGCCGCACCAGAGCTTTATCAGGACGGCAAAAAAGGTGAAGCGGAAGTCTGGCAAAAGAAATACGCTGAGGTGATGAACGCCCAGGATCGTGCTGAAAGCATGTGGATGGCGGCACTGGAAAAACTTGAAAAAGCAACGGCTTAAATTTGGACCTTACAGTATATATCACAGCATTTGTCACCCTGCTGGTGGTCATAGACCCGATCGGAATGGCCCCAATGTTCGTGGCCCTGACCGCTGGTGCCGACAAAAACCACCGACGCGCCATCGCCCTGCGCGCCTGTGGCATTTCCATTTTGCTGCTAACCCTGTTTGGCCTGTTTGGCGAAGCAGTACTGGGTTTCGCAGGCATCACCCTGCCGGCATTCCGCATCGCAGGTGGCATCCTGTTGTTCATAACCGCGCTCGACATGTTGTTCGAACGACGAACGAAACGGCGCAAGGGTCAGAAATCCACCGGCGACGATCCATCCGTGTTCCCACTGGCAACGCCACTGATCGCTGGTCCCGGCTCTATTGCAACAATGATCCTGCTGACCGGGCAAGCCGAAGATGCCGCCGGAATCCTCGCCGTCCATCTGGTGATGATCGCCGTTATCGTTATTGTGATGGTGTTTTTCCTGGCTGCTGGTCTGCTTGAACGCATCCTGGGCGAAACCGGCATTAACGTTATTACCCGCCTTCTGGGCATGCTGCTCGCGGCATTGTCCGTACAATTTGTGCTGGATGGGCTGACAAGTTACGGCTTGGCGACCGGTCTGGGCTGACAAACGCCACTTTCGCCCCTATCTGTAAGGGATGATTGGTTTTACCCATGGATAGTGACGAAGTCGCCCGCCTGGCCTACCTGATCCTGCTGGCATTGGCCGTAGGTGGTTGGTTCATTGTGGAACAACGCCAAAACCTGGGCCGCATGGTCAAACAGGCCGCCGTCTGGGGGATGATATTCATCGGTGCAGTCGCCGCTGTGGGCTTGTGGTCAGACATCCGCGACGATGTGATCCCACGGCAAGCAATTGTCGGCACAGGAATAATTGAAGTTCCAAGGCGCTTTGACGGTCATTATTACCTTACCTTGCAGTTGAATGATGTGAATGTGGAATTCATCGTTGATACAGGTGCCACGGACGTTGTTCTAACTATGGATGACGCCCGGCGCATCGGGGTTGACCCGGATAATCTCGCGTTTTCCGGTCAGGCCAATACCGCAAACGGCGTCGTGCGCACCGCCTTCACCCGTGTGGATGAGGTTCGACTAGGCGACATCGTTGACCGAAACCTGAGCGTCTCGATAAACGGTGGTGAGATGGACGGCTCATTGTTAGGCATGTCTTACCTGCGCCGATTCGAAAGCATCGAAATCCGTGGCGACAAGTTGATTTTGTCTAGGTAGATTAGTTTTAAGAAAATTATTACTTCTGTCCACTCTCTGCCTTCATCGCCCATTTACCGCTTTCTTGTGACCAGTATTGCGCGCTGCACCCGGCTTCGGTCAAGTTCTTCCACTGGCCGCGCGCATGTTCGAGTGCCGCCACATCATTGCCGTCAAACAGGATGCAGACCCGCTCCAATTCTTCGACTTCTCCGGCTGCTACTTCGGCCCCGTCCACGCACATCAAGCAGGCTGATCCATTTGGGTTTTCCTCACTTTGGGTTAACAAGACCGGCTGCTCAGCATCAAATTCTCCACCCGATAACCCGTGCGCCTGAAAGTCTTCTTCCGCCCCAAGCCACAGCTTTTCATCCAGCCATTTCAATCGTTCCTCTGAACCGCCACGCACCAAAACCCGCCACCCAGCACCGCGTGCTTTGGTCAACAACATCGGTAACGTATTTTCCAAAGGTGAACGGGTCAGGTGGTAAAAGAACGCGGCCCCCATCAGCTTTCAAACTTATCCGCAATTAGCCGGTTCAGCGCCATAACACCCCAACCGGTTGCGCCCTTGGGTGCAAGTGTGGTTGGTGCCTTAGTGCTGGCAACCCCTGCAATATCCAGATGAATCCATGGTATTTCGTCCTTCACAAACCGTTTCAGAAACTGCGCCGCCGTAATTGAACCCGCCGCGCGTCCGCCGATATTCTTCATGTCGGCCACATCGGATTTCAGCAGATCATCATAGGCCTGCCCCATGGGCATCCGCCACGCTCCCTCACCCTCGGCGTCGGCGGCTTTCAGGAACCAGTTGCTTAGCTGATCATTATTGGAAAACACCCCGGCGTTTTCATGCCCGAGCCCAATGATGATCGCACCCGTCAGGGTCGCCAGATTTATCATGCCA
>VAPL010406817.1_pt1 | contig 11981 bp, 12 predicted proteins | sample 3395061 | NCBI WGS metagenome assembly VAPL01 (sample SAMN08290444, study PRJNA428436) | hydrothermal vent metagenome | isolation source: Deep-sea hydrothermal vent chimney 2 | place: Pacific Ocean: Juan De Fuca Ridge | depth 2182 m m
CCTAACGTGATGTTATGCTCAACTTTCCAGCACCCCTACTACCCACATCGGGGCGCCGATTCTGCTAATGACAGAATGATTAATGTACCTTTACCCGCTAAAAGCAATGGCCAAATTTTTAGACAAGTGTTTGAAAGCAAGTTCCAACCTGCATTAGAAGCTTTCCAACCTGAGATTATTTATATTTCAGCGGGATTTGATGCACACATCAATGACCCACTCGCCAATTTAGCTTTAACAGTCGAAGATTATATTTGGATGACGCAATATATTAAAAAAATTGCAACAAAATGTTGTAATAACCGTATTATCTCTTCACTTGAAGGTGGCTATCATTTACCATCTCTGCAAGGGGCCGCTTTGGCGCATATAACTGCTTTAGCAGAATAAAAAAATGATTGATCTAAAAAAAGAAAAAATTGACACTTATAAGTTAGAGCTCGGTATGTTCGTGGTGGAATTGGACCGCCCATGGATAGACTCGCCCTTTATGTTACAAGGCTTTATGCTTGAGGACCAAGCTGACCTTGATAAAATGCGAACGCTTTGTCAGTTTGTTTATATTGATAGAACGCGCTCAAGTAACGAACATTTTGCTGCCAAGGCTAAAACAGATGTTTCTATAAAACGTGAACGTCCAATTGTCAGCGTAGCAAACCCCAACCAAAAAACCACCCTTAAAAATATGCCTACCCTAAATAAGGTGCAGCAAGGCGAAAAAGTATCCTTTATGGATATTATGCGTGAATTAAAAAACTATAAAAAACCCGAAAATGCTGAACCCAACAATAATGGCACCGTATTCAATGTTCACCATGGTGCTGACTCAGCGCTTCAAGCAACGCTACCATACGAAGAAAATAGCGAATCAAATACAACACAAGAATCGTTAACAAGCAATATATTAGGGTCTATCAGTAGTTTATTCAGTCGAAACAAATCTAACACATCATCTAAAAGCGCCGACACACAACCACAAGCTTTGAATGAGGATGAAGATGAAGATGAAGATGAAGATGAAGATGAAGATGGTTATAAAATTACCCTATATGAAGAAGAGCCACCTGTAGAAAATGAAATAGCTGCAATTTATCCTGTGTATGAGGAAACACAAATTGCGACACGCGATATTTTTAATGCCATCGCTAATGAGCAAGAATTGGACATATCATCTGTTAGCGAGGTATTGGATAGCATGGTGGAAAGCATAGGCCGCACACCAGATGCTTTACTGTGGCTAGCCAAACTCAAACAAACTGATGACTATGCTTACAACCATTCGCTCAATGTTTCTATTACCTTAATGGCTTTTAGTAGCTTCCTAGCTTTATCAAAACAACAAACCAAAGATTTAGGGCTAACAGGCTTGCTACAAGATGTAGGAAAAATAAAATTATCCTCTGACGTATTATTAAAAGAATCTAAACTGACTCGTGAGGAATATGATTATGTTAAGAAACATGTAGATGAAAGTATTAAAATCTTGGAGGGAACGCCAGGTATTTCGACTAATGTTATCAAGACAATTGCTGAGCATCACGAACGCAGAGATGGTAGTGGCTACCCACAAAGTTTAAAAGACAATCAAATTAGCATCGCATCGCAAGCGGCAGGCCTTATCGACACCTATTGTGCGATCACCAGCCAAAGGAGCTATGCAAAAGCACTTTATCACCAAGAAGCTTTGGATCTCATTCATAGCTATGGCGGCAAACAATTTAGTATGGAACTAGTAGAGCAACTGACGCAATTTATGGGCATATATCCGGTCAGCTCATTGGTGGAACTCAATACAGGTGAAATCGGTGTGGTTATACAGCAAAATAAAGTTAGACGATTGTTACCACGCATTATGTTATTGCTTGACCCAGAAAAAGTGCGTTATAAAGCATCAGTCATCATAAACTTGCTCCTAGCACCTAAGGCGCCTACTGGTGAGCTTTACCGCATAACAAAAAGCTTAGCACCTGATAGTTACGGCTTAAATCCTAGTGACTTCTATACCTAATTAATAAAACCATGCCTGAAGAATTAAAAGCACATGAAGACGAATTAGAGGTCGATATTTCCTATTCTGAGGAAATGCTCTTTTCAAAGCTATCAAAATACAAACTCAGTGCCAAACACATTATTTCTAAAGTTTATGTTAACCAACAACACTTAAACAATGCTCATACGACAAATAATGCTCTTTTAGCATTGGTCGAAGAAATTAAAAGATGGCAGCTAAAACAAAATGCAGCATCCTTCACCTCAAACATCAATCAGTTAATTTTTTTATGGTTAAATGCAATTGAAGATGGCGCTAATACCTGTGACATACTGGATTTATTAAAATCCTTTAAAATAAAATCTCATTTTTATATTTCAAGCACATCAAAACTACATTTATTTCTATTTGAACTAGTCACAGAAACTGTAACTAAATTCCAAAAACTGAATTTACAATATGTCCAAAATTATGATGCGAACACACGCCTACCCAACACAAAACAAATCACGACTGATTTACAAAAACTAACAGAAGCCTCTAAAGAAGAATTTTATTTGGGTCTGCTTTCTATCTATTTTCAAGCCTCAAGAAATAAGTTGATTTTCTCTAAAAAAATTACTGAGGCATTAAATAAACAAATTGCAGCGCTATTAAAACAAAACGTTAGCAAAAAAGTTCAATTGTATTTTGATGAAGATTTACAATTTGATCTTTTAATTCCTGATGCTGACCTGACAGAATTAAATCTAATTTCAGCAAAAATTAGTCGCATTTTCCAAGAAATGCTAAATATTGATAATCAATCTATTCTAATGACACCTTTAATGGGTTATGCAAGCGTCGCCAATAAAATAAATGCCGTCAATGATTTGCAACACAAAACCAAGCTTGCATTAGAAAGCGCTATTGAAAAACAAAAGCCTTTAGCCATATACGATGATGCACTACAAAAATCCCTTACCGATAAAAGGTTAATAGAAAGCAAGGTGTTAGATTCTTTTGCAAATGATAATTTCACCTTGTATTTTCAACCTATCTTAGACTTGAAGAGCTTGAAATGTACGGGCGCTGAACTTCTTTTACGCTGGTCTGAAAAAGCAGGTTACTCGACTTACCCTAGTGTCACGATAGAAATATTAAACAAAGTAGGTAAAGGAGAATTGTTCACCCGCTGGCTAATCAACTCCGCTTGCCGCTTTGCCAGTGAGCTAATAAACCAGCATCATTTAAACATATATCTAACCATTAATTTACGCGCTGAAGATCTGTATGACATTGAGCTGCCTCATTTGCTAATTCAGGCAGTCAATTTATGGAAGATTAAACCTAAAGACATTATTTTAGAGATTACAGAAAATGGTATTCTAGAATATAACGAGGATTCAGACTCTGTCATTAACCAATTATCTAAGCTAGGGTTCAAGTTCGCACTTGATGATTTTGGCACTGGGTTTTCTTCGCTAACACGTCTACGCCGTATGCCGATTGACCTAATCAAAATTGATCAATCCTTTGTCAGAGATATCAATCATTCAAAAGAAGATTTCGAGATTGTACAATCTATCGCTACTTTAGCTGATAGTCTAGGTAAAGAAGTCCTTGCAGAAGGAATTGAAGACAAGCATTGCTTGTCTCAACTTAAGAAGCTAAAAATTGATAAGGGTCAAGGCTTTTACTTTTCAAAACCAATGCCATATGAACAGTTTATTGAATGGGTAAAATCACATTAACAATACGCCTGATATAATGAAGCCTTTAACACTAAGACTTCATTTCAAAGCCACAATATGCAAATTACAACACGCTTAGAATTTGATGCTGGGCATCGCATACCCGATCATAAAAGCCAATGCCGCAATCTACATGGTCACCGTTACGCCATTGAAATAACATTAAGCGGCGACATAATTAACAAAGAGAACACCTCTGAAAATGGGATGGTAATGGACTTTTCTGATGTGAAGCGTATTGCACGAGAATCCATAGTTGACGTTTGGGATCACGCTTTTTTAGTCTATGAAAAAGACAAAACCATACTCGATTTTTTAAAAACCATCGCTGACCATAAAACCGTTATTTTTTCTAGTGTACCGACAGCAGAAAACATGGCGAACGAAGCCTTTAATATTTTAAAACAACAATATCAAGACACTTTCGGTAGCAATCTAAAACTAGAGCAAGTTCGCCTATATGAGACGCCCAATAGCTGGGCCGATGCAAAAGCTTAATTTATAAATTCTTTACTTTGTATCACTTGCTGTAAGCCATCCTGCCAACGAGGTAATGCAACATCGAAAACGCGCTTCAACTTAGTGTTATCTAAAACTGAATTAGCAGGTCGTACTGCAGATGTGGGATACTCTGCTGTCGTTATAGCAGCAATATTGTTTACACTAACTTTTAAAGTTGGCAATAAATTCAAACGATTATATTGATTAATAATTTCACAGGTAAAGCCATGCCAAGTCGTATTACCGTTATTGCTTAAGTGAAAAAGACCTGATTCTGCCTCTATTTCACTATGCCAGCAACGTATCAATGCCGAAACTGTCTCAGCAATGCTTAAACTACTCGTCGGCGACCCTATCTGATCCGCAACAATACTCAAGCAATCACGTTCACTGGCTAATCTTAAAATTGACTTAAGGAAGTTTTTACCGTAAGGGCCATAAACCCAGCTCGTACGAAGTACTAAATGTGGCAAACCAACCGCTTGGATCGCCTGCTCACCTACTAACTTACTTTTTCCATAAACACTGATCGGATTGACTTCATCAGTTTCAACATAAGGGTTTTTTTTATTGCCATCATATACATAGTCAGTAGAAAAATGTATCAATGCAGAGCCAAGTCTGGCGACTTCTTCAGCAATGACACGTGGTGCAACAGCATTAATAGCATTAGCTAAATCAGGTTCAGATTCAGCTTTATCGACAGCAGTATAAGCCGCTGGGTTAATCACTAAATCCGGTTTAATTTCACGAATCACGTCCCTAATTGCGTCTGTATTTGTTAAATCTAGCTCTGCACGAGATAGCCCTATCACTTGAAACTCAGATAGCTTGGGCAACAAGGCATGTCCGACCTGTCCATTAATGCCTGTGAGTAAGATTTTATTAGCGCGCATATTTAGTCGAACATTTTCACCTCTTGAAAAACCAGTCCAGCACTATCTTTAGCTGAAAGTTCTGGCTGCACATCCAAAGGCCATTTTATGCCAACAGTTAGGTCATCCCATTTAAGAGTCCACTCATGCGCAGGGGCATAAAAATCAGTTGTTTTATATAAGAATTCAGCCGTATTGGAGAGCACTAAAAAGCCATGCGCGAAACCTGCCGGCACCCACATAGAGCGTTTATTTTCGGCTGACAACACCTGTCCAACCCATTGCCCAAAGGTTGCTGATGACCGCCTTAAATCAACAGCAACATCAAACACCTCTCCCTGCGTAGCGCGCACTAATTTACCTTGCGCTTGTTCTGCTTGGTAATGCAAACCACGCAATACATTTTTAACAGACTTTGAATGATTATCTTGAACAAAATTTGCCTTTATACCTGTTGCCTTCTCAAAGGCTACAGCATTAAAACTCTCGTAGAAAAAACCGCGATCGTCGCCAAATACTTTGGGTTCAAAAATCAACACTTCAGGGATATTCGTTTTGATTACATTCATTAATACACCTGCTCCGTTAACATCTGTTTCAGATACTGCCCATAACCATTTTTTGCATACCTTTTTGCCATTACTTCAACTTGCTCAGCGTTAATAAACCCCATTCGATAAGCAATCTCCTCAGGACACGCAATCTTCAAGCCCTGACGCTTTTCAATCGTTTGAATAAAAGAACCTGCTTCAATCAATGAATCATGCGTGCCGGTATCCAACCAGGCCATACCACGCCCCATGACTTCTACATGTAACGCATCTGATTCTAGATACAGTCGGTTCAAATCAGTAATTTCTAATTCACCTCGTGCAGATGGCTTTAGGTTCTCAGCCATTTCTACGACTTTATTATCATAAAAATACAAGCCCGTAACAGCATAACGAGATTTTGGTTTCGTTGGTTTTTCTTCAAGACTAATTGCCTTACCATTAGCATCAAATTCCACCACCCCATAACGCTCAGGGTCGTGCACAGGATAAGCAAAGACAGTCGCGCCATTGGGTCGCTGTACTGCCTTTTGTGTTAATAGTGCAAGCTCATGCCCATAAAAAATATTATCACCAAGCACCAATGCACAAGGGTCATCACCAATAAATTCTTTACCAATAGTAAAGGCTTGTGCTAACCCGTCAGGCGAAGGCTGCACTTTGTAGCTAATGTCCATCCCCCACTGACTACCATCACCCAGTAAATCTTTAAAACGTGGTGTATCCTGTGGTGTGGAAATAATCAAAACCTCACGAATTCCGCCCAACATCAGCGTAGAAAGTGGGTAATAAATCATTGGTTTATCATAAACTGGTAACAACTGCTTTGAAACGACCTGTGTTGCAGGATATAAGCGTGTACCTGAACCACCTGCCAGCACAATACCTTTCATCGCCATTATGCTGCACTCCCATCACGTGATTGATAGTTTTGGCTCATCCAATTTTTATAGCCACCACTTGTTACATTATCTACCCAGTCTTGATGTTCCAAATACCAATTAACTGTTTTTTGTATGCCCGTTTCAAATGTCTCAGCAGGTTTCCAGCCTAACTCACGTTCTATTTTTGTTGCATCAATCGCATAACGCTGGTCATGTCCTGGACGGTCCGTCACATAGGTGACTTGGTCATAATAACTACCCGAAGCTTTTGGTCTTTCTTTATCCAAAATATCACAGAGAACCTGCACCACCTCTAGATTGGTTTTTTCATTCCACCCACCAATATTATAGGTCTCACCTACTTTACCAGCCTCTAATACTCGACGTATTGCATTGCAATGATCCTCTACATAGAGCCAATCACGGACATTACTACCATTGCCATAAATAGGTAAAGATTTACCATTAAGCGCATTATGTATCACTAGTGGAATCAGCTTTTCTGGGAAATGATACGGGCCATAGTTATTCGAGCAGTTTGTTGTCAACATTGGCATGCCATAGGTATGATGATAGGCACGCACCAAGTGATCAGAAGCCGCCTTAGAAGCAGAATAAGGGCTATTAGGCTCGTAAGTATTAGTTTCTTTAAATGCTGGGTCAGTAGCGCTTAATGAGCCATACACCTCATCAGTTGATACCTGTAAAAATCTAAAGTTTTCCTTATCAACATCATTCATTTCACCCCAATAAGCACGCACTTCCTCTAAAAGATTAAAAGTACCTACAATATTGGTTTGAATAAACTCACCAGGCCCATGAATAGAGCGGTCAACATGACTTTCCGCAGCAAAATTAATGATAGCCCGAGGCTGATGCTCTTTTAACAACTGACGAATGACGTCACTATCACCTATATCCGCCTGCACAAATACATGGTCGTCATTATTCTCAATATCTGCTAAATTTTGCAGATTACCAGCGTAGGTTAACTTATCTAAATTAACCACTTTACCCAAACCCAGTGCAACCCAGGCATTCACAAAATTACTACCAATAAAACCTGCACCACCTGTCACCACAATACAATCGTTCATTTTTTATTTTTACCTCAATTAATATTCACAATAATGCTCACCATGGTGATGCACCAGATTCCTCTAAACCTTTTAAATAGATATCATGTGCGGCTTGCTCATCAACATCTGCTTTTAATACTTTTGGCCTTGGCTGGTTCTCAACATTACCATGGCCACTAAACACAACATCATCTTGCACTAAATCCATCATTAAACTATCTTGCCCACGCGTTAGCGCCATATAAACCTCAGCAAGCAGCTCAGAGTCCAATAAAGCACCATGTAAGGTTCGCCTAGTATTGTCTATGCCAAAATGCCGACATAAAGCATCCAAATTATTACGCTGACCTGGCCGTGCATCTTTGGCCATTTTCAGTGTATCCGTCACCTTATCGCAAATCGATTCTACTGGCTGTAGCCCAATGCGGCCAAGCTCGCTGTTTAAAAACCCCACATCAAAAGGTGCATTATGCATAATAAGCTCAGCGCCGCTGACAAATTGTATAAAATCTTCTGCTATCGCTGCAAATAACGGTTTATCCTGCAAAAACTCTAACGTGATGCCATGCACTTCTTGTGCTGCCTGGTCTATTTCTCGTTCAGGATTAACATACTCATGAAAATGATTGCCCGTAGGTCGTCGATTAATCGTCTCCACTGCAGCCACTTCAATAACCCGATGACCTTGCGCAGGAGAAAGTCCTGTTGTTTCTGTATCTAAAAATATTTGCCGCATACTAATTTACCTTACCTTGTATTTGTACGACACCTTCGTTTGCGAGTGCATCGGCGCGTTCATTACCTACATTACCATCATGTCCTTTTACCCAAAGCCATTCTATTTGATGTGTACTCGCTAAGGCATCCAGCATTTTCCATAAATCATCATTTTTTACTGGCTTTTTAGCTGAAGTGCGCCAGCTTTTCGCTTTCCACCCAGCAATCCATTCTGTCATACCTTTTTGCACATAGGATGAATCTGTATAAATTTTTACATGACTAGGTCGTTTTAACAACTCTAAAGCACGAATAACAGCCATCATTTCCATGCGATTGTTCGTTGTATTTTTTTCACCACCAGAAATTGATTTTTCAACACCGTTATATTGCAACCATGCACCCCAACCACCAATACCTGGGTTCCCCTTGCAAGCACCATCTGTATAAATCTCTACACATTCTGTCATATTATATTTTTCTTATTTGTTTTTTGCGTGGGTTTGGTTTTTTTAGGATTATTAACAACTAATCTAGATTTCAATGGATTTTGTTTCCAATTTGGCTTTAATAAGGTCATGTTCACCACACGCTTTTTCGCCACTATAAAATAAGAGCCGCCCATCACAGGACACCACTTCTCCCCTATTTTATCAACAAATGAAAAATAATTTAGCCATTTTTCATCATTAAATGGCAGCTTATAACAACCGAAATGCACTTCTACCAATTCCAACCCTAGCAATGCTAGCCAATCCTTAATACGCGATATAGCAAAAAAGTCCCCATTCCACGGAAAACAATCTCGCTTTACAAAAAAATGCTTTACACCCCAAGCACTGATAGGATTAAAGCCAGTCATGATTAAATGGCCTTCAGGGACTAATATCCGCGCAGCCTCTCGCAAAGTCTGGTGAGGATTCTCGCTAAACTCTAACGCATGTGGCAAACATAACAAATCAATACAATTTTCAGCAAATGGTAGGTAATCACTTTGACAATACAAATCACCTTTAGCAATATCAGCACGCATAATATTAGGTATTCTAGAATTCGCTAGCGTATCAATTTGCGGCAAGCCAACCTGCACTGCAAAAAAACCAAATTTATCGCCTACTGCAGCAGCATATTGCGCTTGCTCATAGCCTAATAAAGATTGGCCTAGCGCGCTTTCCAACCAAATATCTTGTGATGTTTTTTGCATTTAATGATTGACAAAATATCCAATAAACTCAATATATAACCCTAAAGACACTGGCAAACCATCTAAAATGTTGCATTTCATACCGATCCCCGCTTTTACAGACAATTATATATGGCTTTTACATAATGACCGTCATGCTGTCATTGTTGATCCTGGCGATGCTGCACCTGTATTAAAAATACTAAAAACGCTCAACCTTCAATTGGATGCCATATTAATTACACATCACCATTCTGACCATATTGATGGCGTTTCTACACTCATTAAACATCATCCTACACAAGTATACGCACCACAGTACGAACATTTTCCTTTTAAACACATACCCTTAATAGAAGCTGATGAAATCACATTAGAAAATTTAGCATTAACCTTTAACGTGATGTGGTTGCCAGGTCACACCAATGGACATATTGTTTATGCTAATGAAAAACATTTGTTATGTGGTGATGTCTTATTTGGTGCTGGTTGTGGGCGTTTATTGGAAGGCACACCTACGGAAATGCTCAGTTCATTAAATCGCTTAAAGAAACTAAAACTAGAAACTAAAGTCTACTGTACACATGAATACACCAGTAAAAATATTGAATTTGCACTGACACTTGAACCCAACAACCAAGATTTAACCGTACGCAAAAAAACAGTACAAGCACTACGCCTAAATAAGCAAGCGAGCTTACCCAGCACCATTGATTTAGAGCTTAAAACAAACCCTTTCCTACGGTGCGATCAAGTTAACTTAATAAAAAATGCTAAAGCAAAAAGCACCAATGAATTATCTGTTTTTACAGCAATTAGACAGTCAAGAAACCATTATTAATCATAAAGATAAAATGAATATGTAAAGTATAACTTTTACTTGACTTACACTTGCCCCATCGATAGTATTCTAATCCTTGCTATCATTTAAACTACCGAGCCTATGTACAACCAACAGTACAGCAAAAAAAGTATTTTAAAAATCACCACAATAGTGCCACAAAGATTAATAGCCATGATAAGCGGGCTGTTATTGATCGCGACCTTGTTTTATATTCCACAATCTAATGCAATGGTTAACGCTAAAGGTGTCGTGATAGAAATATTAAATGAAGTTGAAACGATAGATAGCGCATTAGCACCTGACCTTCTCATCAGTCCAGAATTAGAAGTTAAGCCTGACCTCACGATGGCTAGCTTCTCTTATGACGACAGCCCCGTACAAACTAGCCTATGGGAAAGAATCCATAATAATTACGGCATGCCTAATATAGAGTCGCCGTATACAACAAAATACGAAACTTGGTACGCATCTCGCCCTGATTACATGGCGAAAATGGTTGCTCGAAGCAAAAAATACCTATTTTACATTGTAGAAGAAGTAGAAAAACGTGGCATGCCAAGTGAAATCGCGCTATTACCAATGATAGAAAGCGCCTACAAGCCTGGCGCATACTCACGTAGCCACGCTGCCGGAATCTGGCAGTTCATTCCATCAACAGGCAAACATTTTGGCTTAAAACAAAATTGGTGGGTAGACAATCGACGCCATGTCACTGCATCTACCACCGCCGCATTAGATTACCTAGAAAAGCTTCATGCTATGTTTGGTTCTTGGGATCTTGCGCTAGCGGCCTATAATTCAGGAGAAGGCACAGTGGGTCGTGCCATCGCAAAAAATAGAAGGGCAGGTCTGCCAACAGATTATAAAAACTTAAATTTACCGATAGAAACCGTGCACTATGTGCCAAAACTACAGGCCATTAAAAATATTTTTACCACCCCTGAAAAATTTGGGCTTAATATTGATCCAATTTCAAATAAGGCCTATTTCGTAGAGATAGAAGCGCCCAAACAGATAGATGCAAAACTAGCTGCACAATTTGCTGAGATTTCAGATAAAGAATTTTCTGCGCTTAACCCAAGCTACAACCTTCCTGTTATCGCCTCAAAAAGTAGCAATCACCAGCTATTAATTCCCATTGATTCAGCAGAACTTTTTCAAAACAACTTAAACAATTACGATCAACCTTTAACCAATTGGCAACCATATAATGCCAAACGAGGTGAACGTCTCAGCAAGATTGCCAAAAAGTTTAATATCAACCTGGCGAAGCTCAAAAAAATCAATCATTTAAAACGCACTCATAAAATAACGGCTAACCGCCCAATATTAGTGCCAAACAATGGTAAAAAAGAGGCTAATTTTTTATTAGCTAATCTAGATTACAAAGAAAAAAAGAACTATAAAAGAAGATCTAAAGCATCAAGACACATTACTTATAAAGTTAAAAAAGGCGACACGCTCTCTGCATTAGCCAGTAAATTTCGCATGAAAACAAGACAGATATTAAAAATGAATCGCCTTAAAACCAGTAAAATTAAAGTCGGTCAGCTTATAAAATTAACAAAAAGACGTTAATTAACTCAAAAATATTAAAAACAATATTAAAAACAATATTAAAAAC
>VAPL010580459.1_pt1 | contig 11979 bp, 15 predicted proteins | sample 3395061 | NCBI WGS metagenome assembly VAPL01 (sample SAMN08290444, study PRJNA428436) | hydrothermal vent metagenome | isolation source: Deep-sea hydrothermal vent chimney 2 | place: Pacific Ocean: Juan De Fuca Ridge | depth 2182 m m
CTCCTGTAAATCCTGGATCCCTGAAACTGTACTAAATTGTGCCATTTGGCCTAAAAAATCACCATTTTCCATCGGCTTTAATGGGTCTTGATGCGTCAACTGTGTGGTCATCAATTCCAAAAACTGTTGTTGTTGTAATGATTGCTCTTGTTTTTTAGGTTTATCGGTCGTAGATAAGCCCAAATCTTTAAATATCTCCGTTGCATTTACCGCCATAACTATTCTCCTACTGTCCCATTCTTAAAGTATTTAGCATCATTTTTTTTGCAGTATCTAACACCTCAATATTATTCTGATATGAACGTGATGCTGACATCATATTTGCCATTTCCTCCACTGTATTTACATTAGGTTTAAAAATATATCCTGCCTCATCCGCCATCGGATGATTCGGTTCATATTCCATCACTGCGGGTGCCTGACTTTCTACAATACCTATTACATTGACTTTGCTAGCTGCATCATTTTTATCCATTAGGCTTTTCAGTTCAGCTGCAAATACCGGTTGTCTTGATTTATAGACCTGATCCATACTGCTGCTTATACTATTGGCATTGGATATATTGCTGGCGACCAAATTCAATCTTACCGATTGCGCATTCATGCCGCTGCCGGCAATATCAAAAATTTTCATAGATGGCATCATTATTCCCCTCTAATTGCGGCCATAAGCCCAGAAAACCGACCCTTAATAAATTGTAAACTGGCTTCATACTGCACCGCATTTTCAGCATATTTTGCCTGTTCGATATGAGATTCCACTGTATTTCCATCCAATGATGCTTGTTGAGGGTTTCTGAACATCATATTCGCCCCCAACAACCGATCATTAGGCGAAAAATGCCCTTCATTAGTACGTTCCATCTTTGTATTTACGGGCATGGACTGTTTTAAAACTGATTGAAAATCCAAATCTCTTGCTTTATAGCCGGGTGTATCTGCATTGGCTAGATTTGAAGCTAACACAACACTGCGTTTTTCTCGCAAAGCTAGAGCCTGGGGGTGTATTCCTAATGCATTGTCAAAATTGATAGCCATATTTTTTACCGAGTAACTCTGTTATAAATTTATCTAGCACGGTATATGCCAGAGAAATTAATACATTTAATATCAATTAGATATTAAAACTGGTTTACTTAAGGAATGAAAAGCAGGCGGAATAATGTAACGACGATTGGTAGGAAAAAGAAAACTGTGAAACAGAAGGTATTAGCAAAGTTCTTAATTCTTAAAATATCTCTAAGAACACTAAACTAATTGAAAAACAGCGCTAATAGTCTTTGTCGTGAGTCATAATGCAGGATTTCACAGTCAAAATACCTTTACACTAACTGCAAAACAAATGAAATGATTTTATTCAATAACTGGGTAGTTCAGTATCATTCAACGGATGTTGCTCTCAATAGAGTTAATCAAGTGGCAAGAGTTAGCCACATAAAAACACATCAACAGACCTTTTTATAATACCGTATCCTACCGTTTCTAACGGTCTCAAAATTTTTAATGCTTGCAGGCATCGATTCTGTACTACTTAAAAAAAGATAGCCGCCTATTTCTAATGAATCTGTCATTCTAGTAAGAATATCCAACTTAACACTATCTGAAAAATAAATTAAAACATTTCGGCAAAAAATGACATCAAATCGACCTAGGACTGAGAATGGTTTTAGTAAATTAAACTGTTGAAACCTGACTTTTCGTGTGATTTCAGTATTTAATTGATAGCCGTCATGTATTTTTTGAAAAAATCTTCTTTTTGTACTTGCATCTAGGCCTCTTGATAAAGACATTTCAGAATAAACAGCGGCTTTTGCTTCCATCAAAATAGTTTCAGAAATATCCGTCCCTATAATTTGTATATTCCTGTTGTTATTTTTCTGTTTAACAATATCATCAAAGCACATACTAATAGTGTATGGTTCTTGTCCCGAAGAACAAGCCGCAGACCAAACTTTAATCGTAGATGCTTTATTTTCAAAATATTCGGGGAAAATTTTTTCTTTTAACTCAACAAACTGCATATCATCTCGAAACCAAAAAGTTTCATTTGTTGTCATTGCATCAACAACAGCAGTTTTGATTTTTGTACTAGTGGCGCTATTTGTTTGTATTGCTAAAGCTAATTTAGCAAAAGAATTTAACTCATATTGTTGTAATAAGCTGCTTAACCTATTCTTTACTAAATACGCTTTATTTTGACCCAGAACAATGCCACAAGACTGATTCAAAAAATGTTGAATAATTTTAAATTCTTCAGCAGTTAGATGATCGTGTTCTAGTTGCTTACGATCTTCTGTTAAATAATTTTTACTTAACATATTTTCTTATGGAAACTAGATTATACCTCTGTATTATGCTCATGCCTTATTTTCAATTGTGCTTGAACCGCTTTAACTAAAGAATCAGGATTAAATTTTGCTAAAAATTGATCAGCCCCCACTTTTTTTACCATGGTTGTATTGAATACACCACTTAACGAGGTATGTAGGATCAAATAAACACGTTTCATTTCAGCATGACTTTTGATATGTTTTGCTAATGTATAACCATCCATTCTGGGCATTTCCACATCAGAAATAATCATCGAATAGTGGCTCGCAATATCAATACCTTGCTCAACTAATTCTTGTAAATGCTCCCATGCTTCCTGGCCATCTTTTAACAAAGTACATTTAATATTAACCTGTGTACATACACGTTTTACTTGATTTCTAGCCACTGATGAATCATCTACTATTAATATATGATCACTATCGCCTATGGCTTCTTGATCAATTGCTTCAGTAGAGGCACTATCTTGCCCCCCCATCACTTCCTTCATGACCTTTTCGACATCGATCACTTCTATCAATTCTTTTTCAACCTCGGTGACTGCGGTTAAATAACCTTCTTGTCCTGCACCACCCGGTGGAGCTTTGACTTCATTCCAGCCGATATTACTAATTCTGTCGACTGAACCAACTAAGAAACCTTGAATCGCCCGATTATATTCAGTCACTATGACATAGCTATTGTCATTTTTTGAAAGTTCCGGCATACCAATTGCCATAGAAAGGTCTAACACAGGAATAGTTTTGCCACGCAAATGGGCAACACCACAAATTACATGATGAGATCTAGGAATCTGAGTCAATTCAGGACATTGTATAACTTCCTGAACCTTAAAAACATTAATTCCAAAGCGTTGGCGACCGACCAATCGAAATAAAAGAAGCTCAAATCTATTATGCCCTGCAAGCTTCGTTCTTTGATCTACACCATCTAATATACTGGCCATAAAAACCCCTCATTAAAATCATTTCTTAAGTATAACGGCTTTCTAATTTTTTACTTGAGCAAAACATTTGGCTTGCTTTGTGCTAACTCTAGAAAAAAGACATTAAATTGACATATTCTGATGAACACATATAAATTACTCATAGTGCTAATTTTATTTACCAGCAATATTCCTGTAAGTCGGGCTTCACAAATTCAGCCTGTAAGCTCCATTCGTGAAGCTGTGCAACATTATATTGCTTCTGTTTTAACGTCAGATACTGAATATTCGATAAAACAAATCCAATTTGACCCGCGTTTACAACTTCCTCTGTGTACGGTACAGCTAAAAATTTTTGGCCAAATAAAGCAAAATAAATCGAAACGAAATTCGATAGGCGTTAGATGCGGCGGTAGAAAAAAATGGACTATTTATACCTCGGTTATTATGAGTATATATAAAGATGTCATCGTCTTATCGCAGTCTATTCGACGGGATGAAATTTTTAACAAAAACATGTTTCATTTTGAAAAAAAGGACATTACTACGCTACGCTCTGGATTTGTAACAGATGCAATGCAAATAGTTAACAAACAGGCAACCCGAAACTTATCCACTGGAGCGGTAATCATTCAGACAAACTTTAAAGCCGCTAAAATTATTAAGCGGGGGGAAAAGATCTATATCACAGCAAACACTTCCAACCTATCCATCAGTATGGCTGGAATCGCCATGATGGATGGCGTAAAAGGACAAAACATTAGAGTAAAAAATATTAAATCACAACAAATAATTCAAGCAACTGTTGCAAAACCAGGTCATGTTATGGTGATATTCTGATAAAAAACAAAGAAATTTCTCAAGTAATTAAAATTACTGCCGCTAACAGTTGCAGATTAATCTAATTAGAGAGCTATCATGACTATCTCACCTTTATCTGGTAAACCAAACAGTACCCAATTATCAACAAAACCATCTCAGAATAGCAAAATAGCTAACACGGATACGCAGCCTAGTGCAAAACCAAAGGATAGTATTGCGATTACCGATGTTGCTAAAGAAATTACTAAGGCAATTGAATCATCAAAAACAACGCCGTTGATCAATCAAGAACGTGTTAATGCTGTCAAAAAATCATTGGAAGAAGGAACATATCCGATAAACGCCGAACGCATTGCAAAAAAAATGATCGAAATGGAACATAAACAAATAGACAATAGACCCAGCCCATGATTAATAAAACATATCCAATCACAGAAAAGCTCTTAAAAAATGGTTTAGATTCAAGCTTACACTTAATAGATTTACTGACCAAAGAAGCAGAAAATCTAAAGCAAAAAACCGATCCTATTACGCTATCTAATATAGCTGCTAATAAAAAAGAAACGGTTGCCCAACTAAACCAATTTTCCAAACAACTTTCTCAAGTTTTATCGACTGAAAACTTACAGTTAACACCAGAAGGTGTTTTTGAATACCTTAAAAGAGCGGCGAAAAAGGAGTTAGATACTACAAACTGCATCCGTTATTGGAATGAAATACATTCTCTTGCCAAACAATGCCAACTACTCAACGAAGAAAATGGTGCTAGCATTAATATATTAATGCAGTATGCCCACCGCTCATTAAATATTCTAAAAGGAAAATCACAACAACCGACGACATACGGTTCTGATGGCTCAACACAACGCGATTTATTTACTCACTCCTTGGTTTCTGTGTAGACTATTGACTTATATATTACTAACATCCTTTAAACATTGTAAAAAGAACGAAAAAATGTGTGCAAATATTCTAATTATTTCTAATATTAAATTTGGAATTACGGATTAAAGACGTAGGGTACCGTATACATGATCGAGGCATTTAAAAAATTATTTAAAAAAACTGAAAAAATAAAAGGTGTAGAATCTGAGCTTTCCGACTTAGGACCCACGACCAATCCAAATTTTTTAACTGACGGAAACAAAATCAACAAGTTACTTAAAGATATAGAAGACACTTCACCGCTATGTACTATCACTATTGCAGGAACTTCTGAAGAATTTAGTTCCTCAATTTTAGATGTACAAATAGAAAATAAACAAATAATACTTGATGAGTTATTTCCTAAACATGGCAACGATTTACTCATCAGTAAAAACGAATTAAAACTTTCTACAATTTTTAATGGAATTCGCCTTGCTTTCAAACTGAATGATATGAAAGTAGGTTCTACACGAGGTATTTCCTATTATAAATCGGCGATACCCTCCCGAATTTATTATCCTCAACGTAGAGTATCTCCTCGTATTCAACTATATGCTTTAAATATTCCTTTTTCCGGAATATCAAAAAACAAAAATTCAACCGTCGGTGGATATATTTACGATCTATCCAGAGAAGGTATCGCCGTTATTACTCGAAATAATAGAGCCCGAATTCAGCGAGGAGATACCCTCATTGATTGCAAAATAACAATAGATGGCATCAGTATAAATTTTGACTTAAATGTTCGGTTTGTGAAAACGACCAACCAAAGTTCAGGAAAAACACAAATCGGTGGCTACTACGGTAATATTCCAGCAAAAAAACGACATAAATTAGAGCACTTTATTGTGACCTTAGAAAGAGAAGAAATCAGAAATAGAAACAGATAAAACACAGTGCTTTGACATAGCGATACAAAGTTAATATCACTTTGTATCGCTGACTATTTTATGTAAAGGTGATGAACTAGGATAAGGCACCTTGCCTGAAGGAACAACTTTTGCTGCATTTTCAATATGCAGCTCTTGATCATCAAAAAAGATATGGGGATGAAATGCTTGCAATACTTGTGTTTTCTCCAAACCACCTAGAAAAAATATTTCATCTACATAAACTCCCCAATGTCTTAAAGTTTTGATCACACGCATTTCAGCGGGTGAATTTCTTGCTGTGACTATAGCAATTCGTACCGGTGAATATTCAACACTAAAAGGCAGTCTTTCTTGCAACCTGGATAGTTTTTTTAATAAAGCCGCATAAGGTCCTTCTTGCATGGGCTCATTCTGCTGTTGATCCTCATTTCTATTAAAACTTTCTAATCCTTCAGATTTATAGACAATCTCACTACTTTCATCAAATAGAACAGCATCACCATCAAAGGCTATTCTAACCTGCCCTTTTGCAGTACTTTTAAGATTTTTAGGCGGACTATTTAAAATAGCCACCGCGCACGTTTTCCCATCTATTACTTTTTGTGCATCTTTTATTGTGGTTGTTAAAAATAAATCCACACCAAAAGCTTCAAGATAATCCACCACAGATTCACCACCAGTAAAAGCATGTCTGGCAATCTTGAGTTGTCTATTCCTAATATTTTGTAACACGCGAATACCTGTTTCGGGACTATTGCGTGACATCACGACCACTTCAATGAGAGGAGCCTCATCTTTAGGTTGGTATGTATTTAATTCAAGCAATGCTTTTACCAACGGCATGCCTGTGCCATCCTCAAGGTGTTGATCCTCTCTTTCAAGCATATATTTCCGATATTCTGCGATAGCAGTCTCTTTATCCTGAATATACTTTTCACGAAAAACTTTGTCAGCTTCTTTTAAATCGAACAATGCAGTGGCTGATATACCTATAACTAATGTATCTGATAAATTTAGTGACATAAACCACCCTAATTTGGTCTTAGCGTAATTGTAGCATGCCTACATTTTTGCTAAGAAATACAGTCAACCCACCTTTTCAATTTTCAGATTTTGTCTCTAGCTGAAATACATACAGACAACCTGATCTCAAGGAAAATAACTTTATACTCTCTCTTAATTAACAAAATCATAAGTCATTGTAAATTTAACAACTAAAGTATCTTTTGTCATGAGGTCAAACCCCATATCAGCTGCTCTTTTCTTTAAATTATTAACGATACGCTCATGGAATTATCGTTAAATATGCACTCTCTTGATCAGGATCGCTATGCGTCACTAATAATTGATTCGCCTAATTCCAGACACGCTATTCAATGGGCGTTTATGCACCCGTGTCGTTCCGGTCTTTGCTCCCATATGCAACATCTCAATTGTGAACTAATCTGCATTTGTGCGCCACCTTGTTATTTTCTAATGGGGAGTGGCGAAGCAACTTGATTCGCTATTCATTTAATCGGTAAAATACACCAAAAACAGTAAGCATAGCTTTATCCGCGGCCAACTGTTTTCTAAGCTTACTCATTCAATTAAATTTAAAGGCATGAATAGGCAAAATATTATGTGAACTATTTCACTAAATTAAAGTTCAAAGGATGATATGCTTCATAGAATTAAAATTTACAAAACAACATCATTAAATATTTTTTATAAAAACCGTTTGTTTAGCATTGCTTGCAAAAACAAACATGTTAAACATCAGCCCGAGATTCAATTTCATTCTGAAAAGAGGTGAATATGGACAGAAATCTTCATGCCGAAACATCTAACTTTATAGAATATAAAGAGTTAGTTATACAAACTGCTTTTCACGAAGCTGGACATGCTGCCGCAATTTATTTTTACAATAAGAGCAATGACTTACCCCCGGTATTTTTCCAAATTATAACGAAAGAAATCAGTATTAATGCTGATGCCAAGAATTACAACCCTTTAGCCCAAAAGCAGTTCATTGCAAAAATAGAAGGTGGGCGACTAATACAAAATCACCCAGCCTCTCTTACTGAAAGTAGGATTGATTTTAATAAAAAAGAACATCAAGCTTATCATGCCGCTTACCAAGCTGACATAGTCAATTTACTAGTTGGCCCCTTAGCTGAAGCTAAATATGTAGCACTACGAGATGATGAAACTTTTAACCCACTCTTGATTAATACCAACGCTTTAAAATATTACGGCGGTACAACAGATCTTGACAACGTTCATCATTATCTTGAATACTTTCTTAATAACAAACGTGAGCGCGAGAATAAATTAACAAAATTATTCAATAAAGCATTTCATTTTATTAATACCCCGGATTATTGGAAAGCGACTAAAAACCTCGCCCACTATATTATAGAAAACAAAAATAAAACCATTTCTTGTGAACAAGCCTTTTCTATCTTAGATGATATATAGTTTCCACCCTACTTGTATTGACGGGGACTATTCTAGCTCGTCAATCTACCTGTTCTAATAGAGGTCAAGTAAATGTTAATGTCTTAATAGATCGTTCAGATTTATGCAATACAACAGTTTTCAAGGGCTTTATTTATCAATACCTTATGAAAATTTATTTCTTGTGTCAAAAGGGCTCCCTTTTGGTGGATTTTACCTATCATAATGTTGATCGATTTTATCGAGTAACGCTAATCCCTTTTTAGGGTTTCCACGAGCAGCTTGTGCAAGAAACCGGGTTTCTGCATCAAACTCAGCGAGTGCGGTTGTAGAAAATTCTTCAAACAACTTATTAACGCTCAAGTGTCTTTTTTCAGCTAATGATTTAAGCCGTTTATGTGTATCGTCAGGGAGTCTTATTGTTAGTGTTGCCATGTTAATTCCTCCATTGTTCTATAAATTCTCTAGGTGTGACAATCTTAATCTCTGGGAATAATAAACTTCCGTTTTGAAAATCTTTTGTATTTCCTGTCACAATGTATTTTGCTTGGCTGGCGGTTGCCAATTCCAGTAAATGATTATCGCCTTCATCCCTTAAATTTGGTCGCCATAAGTAATAGATTGAAACCCAATCGCATACGCCGATAAAAGCATCAAATAATTCATATCGCTCGTTTTTATTTAAGGCTGCATTTTTAAAAATTTTATCACGACTGCAAACATCACAATATTCTGTATAAAGCGTTGTTCCCATAATGGGATTAATAGCTTTAGTAAGGCACAGCCGTAATACAAGACTTGGTGAGCTTTCTTGACTAATTAGTGCTGATACAAAAACATTCGTGTCAATAACTACGTGATTATCCATATCTTTATTGATAGCATATGCGGCATCATTTTACAATGGTTTAAATTATTTATTTGTGGTTAGTGCATTGCTAGATCATTATCTCAGGCGATATGAGAATGGTATTTTGAGACATTGAAAGAGACACGCCCTGCCCTATGTGTCAAAAAGTTTACTTTGGGAGACACCTATTTGCAGTTAATGTGAATCCTAGCGGATGTTTGCAAGCCGCGACAACTAGCTACATGTTTTCATCCAAAAGCTCTATCCAATGAATTATTTTTTTTGATGCTTTAGTTTGTAGATGAATTAAACACCCAATATTGGCTGTCGTTAATAACTCTACATCTTCTACTTGTAGTGCTTTTAATTTGTTATCCCTTAATTGCTCAGACAATTCAGGTTGTAGCAGCGAATAGACACCTGCTGAGCCACAGCAACTATAGGTATTGCTGACTTCTACTAAATCATAACCTATTTTCTGTAAAATGAATTCAACCACTCCGGCTAATTTTTGTCCATGTTGTAAAGTACAAGGTGACTGAAATGCAACTTTACGATTACCCGCCTTAAATACTGATAAATCCTCATCTACCAATATTTCGCTGATATCTTTCACTATGGCAGAAAACCTTTTCGCTTTTTCTGCATAGTCAGAATCATATTGTAAAATAGTTGCATAATCTTTTAACATAACGCCACAACCACTTGCAGTGATAATAATAGCCTCCGCTCCTTGCTCAAGATATGGCCAACATGCATCAATATTTTTTCTAGCAAAGTCCTTTGCTTTTTCATGATCAGAAAGATGGTAATTTAAAGCGCCACAACAACCCGTTGATTTAATCGGTGTTAAAGTAATCTCTAACTTATCCAACACTCTGGCTGCAGCAACATCAATAGATGGCGCCAAAACAGGTTGCACGCATCCTGGAATTAATAATACTTTTCTATCATGGGTAATTTGTGGCCAATCATCTACCCATTTCACGAGTGGTATCTTTTGTTTGAACTGAGAGGGTAATACAGGCTTACATAACCTCGCTAACCCTATGACCCATTCAAATCGTTGCTGGTAAGGAAAAACCAAAAGCATTAAGCACCGTTTTATTTGGTCTACTAGCTTTCTACGTACTTTAGTTTCAACAATTTCTTTACCTATATCAAGCAATCGACCATATTCTACCCCCGACGGACAAGTGGTCTCACAACTACGACAACTCAAACAACGGTCAAGATGTTGTTGGGTAGTAACTCCCACTTTTGCGCCTTCAAGCATTTGTTTAAGAAGATAGATTCGTCCTCGCGGCCCATCTAATTCATCACCTAATATTTGATACGTTGGACAGGTAGCATTACAAAAGCCACAATGTACACAGGATTGTATAATTTTTTCTAGCTCATTATGTTCTGCTCTAGCTTTAACAAAACCGGCTAAATTAGTTTGCATTTACCAATCCTTAGACAATCGATTTGGATTAAAAACACCTTGAGGATCTAACGCTAATTTTATATTTCTGTTTAACTTTTTTAGTGTGTCCGGCAAGGGTTGAAATATATCTACAGAACGATCATAGGTTCTAAATAAAGTGGCATGTCCATTCACACGTTCGACTAAGGAAAAAATTTCCTGATGATCTGTTTCCTTCGTTTTCAACCAACGTTGCGCACCTCCCCATTCATAAAACCAATTGCCGGGCAACGATATTTCAGAAGTAGTTGGGGGTACTGATAACCGCCAAAGATCAGTTGCTGATTTAAAAAAATCATGTTGATGCTCATTACACCTGTCCCAAAAGTTTTCTGCAACAGCAAATTCATCACCACCGATTTTTTTACTTGCTACATTGACTGCTTTACTAGTACCTGAAAACCTAACATATAATAATTGTCCATCAAAACTCAATCCTGATATTAACTGTGATTTTCTTTGTAAAGAGGTCATTTCAAGTAGCGCATCTGTTGAGGTCAATTCAAAGACTCGAGTACACTCTGATGTAGGCTTAGGCAAAACTTTTAGAGACACTTCCAATAATATACCCAAGGTACCCATTGCACCCACCATCAACCGAGAAACATCATATCCAGCAACATTCTTCATTACCTCACCACCAAATGATAATACCTCAGCTTTACCATTTATAATTTTGCACCCCAAAACAAAGTCTCTAACGGAACCTGTAAAAGGTCGCCTTGCCCCAGACAATCCACAAGCAATAACACCTCCTAAGGTTGCAGATGGTGAATAGTAAGGCGGTTCAAAAGCTAACATTTGACCTTGTTCAGCTAAAGTATTTTCTATCTCAGATAGAGTAGTACCGGCTCTTGCGGTGATAATTAACTCTGAAGGTTGATAATTGATTATTCCCTGATGATCTTTGATCGATAACAACTTACCTTGAGGTGTTCTGCCATAAAACGACTTACTTGAACCGGCTACTATTTGTATAGGCGTTGCAGTCTCAATAGCTTGCACCACAGATTGTTGTAGCCATTCAGTTTGATCATTTTCCTGACTCATTTAAATTAAGAATAAAATTCAGGTGAGAAAGTATACAAATAAAATCTCTGTTTTTATTTCAGCGAAGAAATACGTACAAGAATACCGAATTTCGGGTGATCCAGATAATGAGTCTGATTTAATTTAAAACGGCGTTTTTCATTCAGCCTATAAATAACTGAACCTGGAGAATATTCAATATCTGCAATCATATGTAGCAGATTTCCTCTTTGTATGCGAAAAAAACCATTAATGGTTCCTTCTGAGTTGCTGATTTTCACCGCATTACTGATACGATTTGCACCCACACGTTGTA
>VAPL010141536.1_pt1 | contig 11977 bp, 14 predicted proteins | sample 3395061 | NCBI WGS metagenome assembly VAPL01 (sample SAMN08290444, study PRJNA428436) | hydrothermal vent metagenome | isolation source: Deep-sea hydrothermal vent chimney 2 | place: Pacific Ocean: Juan De Fuca Ridge | depth 2182 m m
ATAAATACAACGTCGCACAATATATCTTTTGTTCAGATACGTTATGCGACACTAGCTACTTATTCCAGAAAGGTACTACTTTGAGCCATTTTACCCACATTGCTTAAAATTAGGACTTTCTTCTCTATCTTCCTATCTTAGACGAGCAAAATGCCTTGAATTCATCAAATGTCATCACTCTTTGATACTTAAGCAGTTTATTTTTTTTATTTTTTAAGATACTTAATATTTCTTCAGAAGTCATCTCGTCATTCATGTGTAAAAAAATAACTGGATATTGAAGCATTTCAACGTCGTTATATGTCCTCATTTTACTATTCAGGCATCCAATAAAGTTATGTCTGTCTTGAGTAAAAAAAACGTCTACAGAAAAATTTCCATTTTTACAATATATAAAAAAATCCGTTCGCGTTCTTTTGTCGTCCGTAAAAAAATATTCTCTATGGACAGATTCGACTCCAAACAGATTTACAAGGTACTCATGTACCTGTTTTTCCACCCTAGAAGCCCTTTCATTTATCTTTTTTGCTCTACTTGAACTATAATCACCTTTTCTAAAATCAACAGCACTACTTAGTCCTACTTGTTTCCGCAATTCCACAAGCCCGCCAAATCTTCTTTGAATGGAACGAGAAGAAGGTAAAAATTCAAATTCATCAACTTCTCGTGATGTTGGATAACGTCCATAAAGTTTACAGTAACGGCTTAATCCATCCTTTAGGCTTTCAATGGTCCATTTTTTAGTCTTAGTGCTATTTTTATTTTCGTTCATATTTATTAAGAATTATATCATTACAATAATAAAAAAAACAGGCAGAGAATTAATTCTCTGCCTGTTTACAATACAACTATTTTTACGAACAGTAAGAAGGACTATCTAGATAATGAAAGCATTCGTCGTGTTCTTCTCTTAACTCTACCGTGGGAGTTGGCACAGGGTCAACATATTCACCACCTCTCCCCTCTTTATTTTCATTTTTTTTGAAATGATCTACAATTTGAGATTCTTGATCATCTTGTGCCATGTAAAGTTTCCTCAAAGTTGACTTCATGAAAAATATTTAATATTCCAAGCGATATAATACATTCTATCTAAAAATACTGCAAAGAAAACAACAACGGCAATAATCTGCTTTATTGTTATTATTCCCCCACTATTATCCTACTCAACCACAGGACTACTAGTTGCAGTCAAATTTATAAGATCTTCAATGTTAGTATTAACTATTTGCTCTTCAGCTTTTGTGAAAAAATCTACAACATTTTCAAAAATAAAATCTCTAAGAATATTATTCCATACATATTCCGTAGCTGGTGCAACGTAATTTGTAAATAATGTTTTAGTAAAACTCCATACTGCTTGTACTGGTGCAGACTCAACAATAGAAGCAATATCAATCTTAAAGTATGACAAAGTTGCGATAACAACGATTAATATTAAAATCATTTTAATAAATCCTCCCTTTTTGTTTTTTTGAACTTTCATTATAGATAATATATTAACAAATTTTTACAAGTAATCCAATGGGTTTAAATATGCACTGTATGCAGCCACTGGAATTTTTACAGTAAGTCCACTTTTGCATTTATAATTTCTAAATGACACCGCATCAGAAGCATAAGATGTTAGGTGTAGATGTGGACCATAAGCATATCCAGTACGTCCACTATACCCTATGACATCATCTGTTGTTACAAGCTGACCTTTCTTTGCTTTTGTAAGACTTAGGTGGGCATATAAAGTTGAGATACCATTGTTGTGTTTTACAAGAACCCACTTACCATACTGACACATTGAAGCTACTTCATCGTTAACATCTACTATTTCACCTGACATAACTGGTGTAACTTTTGTTCCATCGATAGCCCTAAAGTCCATACCATTGTGTGTGCGACCATTATATGCCCCAGATTTAGCAAACGGAGTATCTCCAAAAAATTGAGTAACGCAATTCCCATCACCACCACTGTAACATGACTTATAAGACGCTGCTGGAAGAGGAGAAGAAAAGATACTTATTCCTATCTTTGGTAATTTGCTTTTATCAAGTTCATACTGAAGCTGTGATTCAATCTCCCTAAGAGCCGCCTCAAATTCTTCTTTTTGTTTTCTCTTACCCTCTACAAGTTTTTTATAATTTGATTCTTTATTTTTTGTAGTAGTAAGTAGTTGGTTTTTTTCTGCCTTATTATTTTCCGTGATCTGTTTACGATCACCAAGTTCCGAACGTGAATCTTCAAGTGACCTTTTCTGCTCTTCGTCTTCTGTTTTAATCACCTCTAACTCCGCCTTTAACGCTTCAAGCTCTTTAAGATTCTGACTCACTACACTTTGCAGTTGTCTCAGGTCCTCAATATCATCCATAAACGACGAAAAAGTATCATTAGATAATATTATCTCTACCAGAGTACTTGTCTCAGCTTCATCTATTTTTCGTATTATCTCTCCGATAGCTTTATTAGACTCATCTATCTCAACTCCTTTTGTAGCAATCTCAAGAGCCAGCTTTCCTATCTTTACTTCCGTAGAATTAATCTTTGTCTGGGTAAATCGTATATCCGCTTCCAGTTTCTTTCTAGTAATGGTTAATTTTCGTATTGAGTTTTTTAAAGTATCTGCCTCACCTCCCAATGATTCAATTTCTTTCTGATATTCTGCGATCTCAGCTTCTATTTTTTCTATCTCTGTAGTCTTGTTCGAAATTCTACTCTTCAACTCATCTACAAGCGCTGCGTTTGTGGGCAACGTAAAGAAAAGAAAAAATAAAAAAAGTAAAGACGATATTTGTATTTTTTTACCAAAATGCATATAATAAATTTAAGTTACTTATGTATATTTTACCAAGAACACCATCTTTTACCAAACATGAAAAATAAAATTAAAGATAGTTATTTCAATCATTTATACACTCATTGTGGTTGTATTTATAAAAATAGGATGGCTTAAATTCCCATTTGAATATTTCCAATAAAATTTTGTTTTAAATTTTATGTCTACAATAAAATAGTCGCCTCTATCCATAAGGATATTGGCGACTATTATTCTCTATTTCACTAAAGATAAATGAGAGAAACCTGTTTCAATAAACCGTGAGTTTGAAAAAGGATACGCATTTTTTGCTAAATTGATTGCAAAAATCTTACATTCCTCATTCTCACAGCACCGAGTTTCTGCTTTCCCATAAAATGCTTCGATGGTAGATTCATTTTGACAATTGGGGTTGATACAATCTTCCTCTTGCCACGATGACTTTTTACGAAACTTAACCTCATCTTCCACGCTATCTCTCCTTCTGAATTTAAATAAATACCACTATTTTTCTTCGTAGAAAGTAGCACCGATTAAGCTCTTTGTCAAGGATAATTCCCGCAAATTACGCTGTTAGTTTTTGCACCGCAACCTGTAGACGTTCAACAGTTTCCTTTTTGCCAAATATCCCGGCTAATGTAAATGGATCGGGAGATTTATCTCTACCTGAAAGTGCGTAGCGCATAGGCCAAAGAACACTACCTCTCCCCTCTTCTGTTGCATAATCCCAGACCGTTTCTTTTATCTTTTCTGCTGTAAAATCTTCCTCAGGCACCTCTTCTAAAATACTTATCACTTTATCCATCCTCTCTTTGGTTTTCTCTGTATCCTTTTCATCCTTCCAAAACAATCCTTCCTTTTCATACTCCGGCTGTGAAAAGAAATACTGCAACTCCCCTTCTTCCGCCATTTTTTCAATATCAGAAAATACATTTATTCGCTCTATTACAACTGGAAGTATTTTTTTGAACTTATCACATGTTACTCCTTTCATGCTTTGAACACTTGCTGGCATACATGCTTCTAGTTTTTCCATCACATCATCACTACTCATTTTTTTTATATATTCTTTATTTACCCAATCAAGTTTTTCGGTATTAAATATCGCACCCGCTTTTTGAACCTTCTCCAATGAAAATTCTTTGATGAGCTCCTCCATGGAGAAAAGCTCCCTATCGTCTCCAGGGTTCCACCCAATAAGCGCAAGGAAATTTATCACAGCTTCTGGCAAGTATCCTTTTCCTTTAAACTCCATCACAGAAACAGCTCCGTGGCGTTTTGACAGCTTACTCCTGTCTGGTGCTAGAATAAGCGGAATGTGGGCATATTGAGGCTCTGACGCACCAATTGCACGCTGTATGAGTATCTGACGTGGAGTATTGGATATGTGATCTTCTCCACGGATAATATGTGTAACCCCCATATCAAAATCATCAACCACTACGGCCAAATGAAAGAGTGGCGTGTCTAGGTTTTTCGCAATAACAAAATCACCCAGATCTGTTGTATCAAATTCAATATTCCCCCGAACGGCATCATTAAAAGAAACTTTTGTATTTGGATTTTTAAATCGTACGATCTTCCCTGTCCCATCTTTACTCTCCCCGCCCGACTGCGTCGTTCGGGCGGGTTCCGCTTCATATGCACTTCCGTCCTCTATCATTTTCTGTAAATATTTTTTGTGTATATCCGCTCGCTCTGACTGATGATATATTTCATCGTACGAGATGCCTAACCACTTAAGACCCTCTAATATATTATCTTCATATTCTTTCTTGCTCCGCTCTTTGTCCGTATCCTCCACTCGCAGGATAAACTTCCCGCCATACTTACGCGCAAAAAGATAATTGAATAATGCGGTTCTAACACTGCCAACATGAAGTACGCCCGTCGGTGACGGAGCAAATCTAGTTACAATTTCTTTTTCTTGTTTTTTGTCCATATGTGTAGTATCTTCAATTTAGATTAAAAGTAATGAATCTGTGCATTATAGCATAATATCTCTCGGAGGTGACCCATGAAAGAAGCCATCGTTTTACCTTTTAGACGTAAAAAATGCAAAAAGCTTGAAGAAGAATACATTGAAGGTGCTCTAAATTACCTCGCTCAAGCTCAATACCTCTCAGGAAGCATAAAAGATAACCCGATGATGCTAACGTTCGTAAAAGCCTCTATTCGCGGAATATTCCATTGTCTTAATGGTACAGACACAACACTCGCAAACATAGGTACATCCATAGAAGAACTAAAAGACCTAATCGCCCCACCAGAACATGGATTATCGAAAGAAAAAAGAAACAAACGATGGAACTGGGTTTTAGATAAAAACAAAAACGAGAAAACATCAGAATCTGATGATTAATCTCATAAAAACCCCGCCTTTCAATAGGCGGGGTTTGTTTTATGTAATCAAAATCTACAGACTTGACAGATGAGATAATAAGTGCTAAGCTATGCAAAGAATATTTTATTTTATTGAACAAACAAAAGGAGTTCAAGATGATACCTCAAGGCATTTTTAGTATTACTAAAATCTTTCAAGCGGGAGTAATGGCGATATGTACAACAGTGCTCGTTGTTCGTTTTCTTTTATACATGGAGCCATATTCAGTAATGGTTGGCACCCATCGTGTCACGCTAGTTGAATCAAAGGAAGAAGTTCTTTTTAAAAACAAAACGGGGAATAAGCTAGGTTTCGGTCGTTGTAATATTACTGGATTGAGTTTCTACTGGACTCCATTTACCGTATTGATGTATGATTCAAGTCGTGGTGTGATATTCAGTAAATATGCCGTTGATAAGTTGTTGGAATTGGAAGAACAAGAAGCATACGATATAGCACAAAAAGCGTTTGAGCAACTTCAAAAAAGAAGCTGGTCAAAAAAATCGCTTAAAAAGCTTATCTTCCCTCTTCTAACAATGAGGGACAGTATTTTGATTGAAACTAGTCCAAATGTAAACAAAACGGAGTGATTAAAAATCTTAAGATTCTTAATCAAAGCAACCGCGTGCTTTTTAAAGCACGCGGTTTTTATTATCGACTTAGAGCGAGGGCAATGAGTTAATATAGATCTAATACCACGTGGTCTCTGTCACAGTAATCTATATTTATATATAAATATACAAATGATATTTACTTTTGATGTTCAAGTAATACACCTATAACTTGCTCAGCTATCTTTCTTGCCGCATCAGTTCTCGAAAATGTTTTTGCAGAATTTCTCATTTCTTCCATCCTCGGCTTGTTATTCATTAGCCTGTCCACTTCTGCTGCAAACAAGTGCGGTGTAAGATTTTTTTCTTCTATAACATCAGCTGCTCCAACGCGAGCATAAGAATATGCATTTTTCCTCTGATGGTCTTTATTTGAATCTGTTATGGGTATAATAATTGAAGGTAAACCCCATACCGCTATTTCAAAAATAGTTGATCCTGCTCGTGAAATCACAAGATCTGCAACTCCTGCAGACATTCTCATTGCTTCATTGTTTAAGTATGCAAATATTTTATATCTATTTTTATATTCACTCTTACCAATTATAACCTCAGAAAGATTCTTTATATATTCGAAATTATTTTTACCAACTTGATGTATTATCTGATATTTTGTTACAAGTTCAGGTAACGCCTGGACTACTGTCTCATTTATTCTTTGTGACCCTTGCGATCCTCCAAGAATAAATATAACGGGTACATTTTCATCTAGTTTCAATAATTCATGAGCTCCATCTCTTATTGGTTCAAGGACTTCGTGGCGAATAGGATTACCAGTTAATGCAGTTTTCTTTTTTGGAAGATATTCAGACGCTTCTTTGTATGATATAGCTATTTTTGCAGCAAATTTTGAAGCCCACTTATTAGTCCTACCAGGGACACTGTCAGACTCATGTATCATTACAGGTATTCTCAATAATCTTGCAGCAAAAAGTGCTGGGAAACTTGCGTACCCTCCCTTACTTACAACTATGTCAGGGTATAAAATAAAAATACGAAAAATTGCATATATCGTACCTGCAATTGTTTTGAAAAAATCCAATATATTTAAAAATGAAAAATACCTACGTGCTTTTCCTGTGTTTACTTTTATAAAATTTATATTATTTTCAAACAAAAGACGCTCATTGTATTGAGTGTCAGACATATAATAAAGGCTCAATGTTGTGAGATGTTCTTCTTCCGCTAGCTTATTCAACTCTTGAGCAATTGCAATTATAGGATAAAAATGCCCACCCGTTCCTCCTCCTGTAAATAATACTTTCATAATTAAGACCTCTTATATTTAGATACGTTTAATATGATTCCGACACTAAAAAGTGTTACAAATAAAGCCGTTCCTCCTTTACTTATAAAAAGTAACGGCAAACCTGTAAGTGGTATCACTCCAAGCATTGAAGCAATATTAACAAATGATTGCGATATTATAAGTATAACAATTCCAAGTACCAAAAGTCCACTAAACGTATCGGGAGATTTTTGTGCGATATAAATACCACGAAAAGCAAGTATCAAGAATGTTATTATTATTGCAACACCTCCGATAAAACCAAACTCTTCCGCGGCTACCGCAAAAATAGAATCACCAATAGGCTCTGGAAGGAAACTGAATTTCTGTATACTCTGCCCAAAACCACGTCCTGTAAATTCTCCTGAACCTATTGCTATAAGTGATTGCTGTATCTGGTATCCTGCCCCTAGTGCATCTCTTGATGGATCAAGGAAAGTTAAAAGTCTCTCTTTCACATAAGGTCTCGTTATTGCAAGTACAGCAAGACCAGCGACGGTGAGGAAAAAACCTGCCCCGACATGCTTCCATCGTCCACCAGCTGCAAGGAACATTATAAATGCAGTAGCGCCTATAACAAGAAGTGTTCCTGTGTCAGGTTGACTAAGCAACACCAGACTAACTAAGCCAAGAATAAGTGCGCATGGTAAAACTCCATACTTCATAGAACCTATTTTATTTTTTACAGACGAAAGCACTGCAGCGAAATACATAACAAACCCTAATTTTAAAAACTCTGCAGGTTGCATGGAAACAAAACCTAGGTCTATCCATCTATTTGCACCACCATGTTCTATTCCAATACCAGGGATAAAAACAAGCAAAGCAGATACGACAGAAAAAGAAAAAATATAGAATGAATATTTTTTCCAAAATCTATAATGAATATTTGAAGCTATGATGAGTGCGATGCTCCCAAGAAAAATACCAAAAAAAAGTTGTTTAAATGCCACAGTAAAAAAACTTACGTTTCCTTTTGCTAGAAGCCCTAGAGAAGCCGATGTAAAAACAAGGAAGCCTAGAAAAACTAAAAAAACAACGATGCCTAGAAAAATTCTATCAGGTATACGTTTCATTATATTTTTTATTATGAAATTATCCTATTAGCGCAATAACCATTCCAATAACAGCACAAACGATGGATATTACCCAAAACCTCATTACGACTTTATAAGGTGGCCACCCTATCGCCTCAAAATGGTGATGAATAGGAGCAACAAGAAATACTTTCTTCCCTTTTCTCAATCTCTTGGAAGATACTTGTATTACATCAGAAAGAACTGTGACAAAAAGAGGAAATGCGATAATCGGCAACACGAGTACTGTGTCTGTAAGAAAGGCAACTACAGCAAGAGTAACAGTAAGCCCCATTGTTCCAGTCTCAGCCATATAAAAACGTGCGGGGGGTATATTGAACCATAAAAACGCTAAAAGTCCTCCAACTATCACAGCGCAAAATGCAGCTAGATCTATTTGATTCTGAAAAAACGCAATAACAGAATACGCAGAAAAAATTACAGCAAACACGCCACCCGCAAGACCATCGATTCCATCAATAACTCCTCCCGAATAAACTGCCATCATTACAAGTATAAAAAAAGGAATGAACCAAAACCCTATATCAATCATGCCGATAAAAGGAATCATCACACTAGAGATACCGAGTTTTACAAAAAACCACCACGCACCCACGGCTCCAATTCCAACAACAACGATGAGTCTCTTTTTTAAAGAAAGCCCCCCAGCAAAGTAGTCCCCAGCTCCTGTAATTTCCAAAGCATCATCTATCAATCCAATGAGTGACCCTACAACAAGAGTAAACAAAGGAAGCCACGTCTGACTCCTGCTTAAAAAATCAAGCTTCTCTGTAATGTCTACAGGAAATAATTCTGAAATGATCCAAATAACAAGAATCGTCAACAAGGCACTCAGCCAAATAATAATACCTCCCATCTTGGGTGTACCAACCTCTTTGTCCTTATGCAATCTATCAAAAATTGGAGTACCACCGCCACCGATTGCCCTCTTCCCCGCTTTTTTCTTCCACATCTTATATTTATAAAGATAGTAAGTGAGAAGTGGAGTAATCGCCATGCCAATAAAAAAAGCGACAGCGGAGGGTATAAAAACTTTTGCTACATCTATTATCATTGTTTATTATTATATCTTAAACGCCCGTCAAAAACAAAAAATTCAAAAAGACTACAAGAACTACCCCATACTCAACTAGTCGTCTTCTTATTGAGGTTTTTGTCTTTATAATACTGTGAGCCTTTGCTCGCCATCTTAATTACCATGTAAACAACAGAGGGTGTAACAACAAAATAAAAAAACATTATCACAACAACAAGCAGGATATCTGTCTGTTCGCCGAATAAAAAGTAACTATTATAAAAAGCGCAAAAACACCCAATTCAGTAAAATAATATTCAATAAAATAAGATGAATTTTTTGTAGCTTTTTTAATTTCGTTCATACAACATTTCTCTTTTTGGAAAAAATCCGAAAAGAGCCAATATTGCGGGAATAACTACAACAAAGAAAATTAACCAAAAATTCAAAGCATCTGCCATGAAATATGACGCAAATAAAGCAAGTGAAGCATTGTACACATAATGAGCTGTTATTGTCGTTATTACGCCAAACCTTGAAAAATAAAATCCCAAGAATCCACCAACGACAAGCAATTCAATCCCTCTAAAATAAAATGGAAATACATCATATGACATATGAGAGACCGCCCAAATCAATGAAGAAATTACAACACCCCATAGTAGAGATTTCGTAACATTTTCAAAAAACCTCACACCGAAAAATCTATATAAAAATTCTTCTAAAATAGCTGGAAATAATGCAATGGTGATAAATATAGAAATTGCCGGGACTGACGTAGTAAATAGAGACATCATACCAACATCTCCGTATGACCAAACTCCAAAATAAGTTTCACCTATATAGTATATTGCAGATGTTATACCTGTTAAAATAAGTGCAAGCATGTAACCAACTAAAATTGAAATTGATGTTTCTCTTTCTGTTATAGACCTTTTAATGTTACCGAAGAAATTATTCTCTTTCCCGTTTTCTTTTTTGTGATAATAATCACCAGCCGAACCCACAACATAAATAACTCCAACTAGCACTAAAGACGTAATGACTGTGAATATTGCCGCGGTAAGAAGTGATACATTCAAGCTAATATTTGTAAAATAAGAAACTTTAAACAAGTTCAGGTTGTTAAAAAAATCTATTGCAAAAAAAATGAACAAAGTGGTACTTATACCCAAGAATAGCTTCCATCTTATATTTTCCTTACGCGCTTTTTTGAAAAATATCACAAAAGCCGCAATTACCATAAAGAGAGAAAATAAAGATGAAAGTATTGTAAACAAAAGTCCGTATGATTTTTCACTGGCTGTTTCTCTCTTGAATTGTTCGGGGATAAAATATTCTTCCTTTAAACTATAGATATTGCCTCCAGACGAACTTATTGAAACTTTTTTAAAGAATGCTCCATATTCAGTGCTTCTTTCGGTATTTAGTATCTTAAATGTAAATAATTGTTCAATTCTATTTGGGAATTTTTTTTCAGCGTAATCATAATCTTCAAGTTTTTCCGAGTCATAACCCATTCCAACTAAAAAGTTTAACGAAATCTCTCTTGCCTCATCTTTTGAAATTTCTTTTTCTTTCTTTACTTCTTTTACTGTCCTTGAAAAACCAATCACCTTTTTCGACGCAGGATCAAGACTTACTCCATACTCTTCTTTTTCAAGATTTTTAAAAAATCTTGCAGAATATACTATCTCAGGAGTACTATCATCTTTTAATATTCCAATTATTTCATCTTTTTCAAAATTTTTGTTTAAAAAAGCATCTCTTGCAGAGTCAAGATAAACATTGTATGCAAATTCATAACCATCAACATCAAAACCTTGCTTATCTAAATATTCCGTACTCAAAGAAAATGCTTCTTTTTTGCCAAAGTCAGATATATTTAAAGTTTTTTCAGCGGTTTCTTTTTGTGTAAAAAATATAACAAAAACAGAAATAACTGCTAAAAGTATTGTAAAGATAATTAATTTTTTATTTTTCATAGTGTGGATTTTGTAGCTCCCCAAATATTCTCACTTTTAAACGCGTAAAAATAAAGGCCGATAAAACCGAATACTGTAATGAAGTGGGTGGCCATAAAAAATAACATATTCTGAGGAATTAATAACTGACTCCAAAGATTGTGAACTGTAATAAAAAACACGACAAGATAAATTTTCAATGGAACAATTAACATAAAAATTATTTTCCAAAACAATTGACTTAATATTTTTTTCTTCCATGCAAGACCAAAAAAACCAAAAGTTATTAAAGCGGGTATAATTAGGTCGGTCAAATTAAATGTAGTTCTCATTAAAATATAGCTAATATTCCCATACACAAAAATTAAAAAATATATTTTCCATTCGTGTTTTTTAAATCCATCTTTAGTTTTTTTAAAAAAGTTCATAATTTATATTATTATTCTATATTGTAAAAAATAAGGTCGGTTGGTAAATTATAACGATCGACCCTAGTTTAACCCTCCTTTTTTAACTATCTGGTTTCATTAAACAATATTTGTTCAAAAGTGGTTAATGGTTGACCAGCGGCAAACTTCCATTGCACATATAGAATTGCTGCAATCGTTACGCCTGCCATAACAGGTAACCAAACCAACTCCCCACGCACCTCACTCATCTCCGCATCAGTCATCGGAACAGCATCCAAATCCTGCATAAACGCAGGCAGTGATTGCGATTGAGAAACTCCGACAAGATTGTCGTCAAATTGAGACGAGGCTTGAGCAGGAACTGCGATAAAAAGAACAGTGGCAAGTATTGCCAGTACAG
>VAPL010652855.1_pt1 | contig 11974 bp, 11 predicted proteins | sample 3395061 | NCBI WGS metagenome assembly VAPL01 (sample SAMN08290444, study PRJNA428436) | hydrothermal vent metagenome | isolation source: Deep-sea hydrothermal vent chimney 2 | place: Pacific Ocean: Juan De Fuca Ridge | depth 2182 m m
CCCTGGTGTGCTGCCCACTGCGGTAGTGAAGCTGCCTCCCAGGTTTGCTTTGACGCTGCTTTTGTAGGATACACCAAAATCCCAGTTTTTCGTGCTATGCAGCATGGCCAGGTTCCAGCCAAAGCCGCTGCCCGAGCCACTGATATTAATGCCCTGAGAGTTGAACACCAGGGAGCTGACATCGTAGAACATAATGCCCATTGCGACGCTGGTTTTATTGTCCAGTTTGATAGCGATACTGGGATTGGTGTTGAGCATGTTGATTCGGCTGTGTTCGGGTTCATAAACATAGGTGGCGCCGCTGAAACCCGGAAAGGTGCCTTTGGGCCAGCGTGTTTCCAGACCGAAGGGAGAGTTTATCGCCAGGCCGAAGGTAATGTTTTCACTGGTTTGGGCTGAGAGGACCATATTGGGAATAACAAATTTGTCTCGGGTCGTACTGTCGGTTGCACTGCCGCCGGTCGGAGTGGTGCTGAGATCGTAGCCCAGCAATGTGGCGCCGATCTGGAAGGTGTGATCTTCATGAAAGGCCATGACGGCTGGATTATAGGACATAGCCCCCACTTCATCTTTGTTGGCGACCAGGGCATTGGCCAGACCCATACCAGTGGTTGAAATTTCGGGTATGCGGAAACCGGAAGCCTGCGCCTGCAAGCAAACTAAGCCTATTGTCAGTCCTGTAATCAGTTTAAGCTGAAATAAATAGTTCATTGCTGAAGCTGATTTTTTCATTTTTATCTTTCCCCGCTTAATTGAAAGTTTTTCTAATCCCCAGTGTTAAATGACATTAACAAGTCATTTATTTTTCGTAAGCCAGATTAAAAGTAAATTTATTATCTGTACAGGCTTATTTCAAAAATCACGCATAGATAAAATTAGTCTACGGACTCTCGTTTTTTAAATGGATACTCGCTGGCAAGTCGTTATCGTTGCTTTGTGTTAAGTGTATTTTAAAATATAAGCACCTATTAATATACTCGTGCTCTACGGTTTGCACCTTGACAGAAGGTGTCTGGTGATAAAATATAGCCGGGTTGCTTATGAGGAAAGTTATATATACCGCCTCGTTTTGTTCTGGATTTGACTTTGACAAGGTTAAACCGAATGAACGGCGACAAGACAAAGAGTAGTGTTTGAAGTTAAATAATTGAGTCCTGGAGTAGTCAAATGCAGAAGTTTAAAAAAAATCTTGTAGTGAGTGCAGTTGTGGCAGGTTTGATGGCGCCGTTATCAGCGATGGCGACCAATGGTTACTTTTCCCACGGCTACGGCATGAAAGCCAAAGGTATGGGTGGTGCCGGCATTGCCTATGGACAGGACGGTCTGGCTGCGGCAACTAATCCGGCTAACATGGTGCGTGTGGGTAACCGGATTGATTTCGGTCTGGATATATTTATGCCGGACAGAAAAACCGAGATTGTTGGCAATGGCGGCGGTGGTAATGCTTCTTATGATCCCAATAGAGACAATGTGTTTTTCATTCCCGAGTTCGGTTACAACAGAATGATCAGCGACAGCATGTCCTTTGGCGTCTCGGTATTTGGCAACGGCGGCATGAATACCAGTTATAAAAAAGCCATTGCTCTGTTTGGCGGGGCCAGTGGTACCAAGGCAGGTGTAAATCTGGAACAGTTGTTTATTTCTCCGACTTTTTCTATGAAGATCGACGACAAAAATTCTTTCGGCGTGGCGCTGAATCTGATTTATCAGACCTTTGAGGCGACCGGCTTGCAGAATTTTGATAACTCAACCTATTCCAGTTCTCCAGGAAGCGTGACTGACAATGGAAAGGATACGTCTACCGGTCTCAGTCTGCGTCTGGGCTGGACGGGTGAGATTACAGACAAAGTGACGCTGGGTGCGACTTACCAGAACAAGGCTGACATGAGCGCATTCAGCAAGTACAAGGGGTTGTTTGCCGAAAAAGGCAGTTTTGATATTCCGGAAAGCTACGGCGTGGGTATTGCTGTCAAGGCAACACCAAACGTTAACGTAGCCTTCGACATCAGCCAGATTAACTATTCAGGAGTAAAGGCGATTTCGAATCCATTGCTGCCAAATTTAGGTAGTTCACAGTTAGGTGCCAGTGGTGGCGCCGGCTTTGGCTGGCAGGATATGACCGTGTACAAACTGGGCGTAGACTGGCAACAGTCGGATAACCTGGTGCTGCGCGCCGGTTATAACCATAGCAGTCAGCCTATCCCGAACGGTGAAACCTTCTTTAACCTGCTCGCTCCTGGTGTCGTGGAAGATCATCTCACGGCGGGTGCTACCTGGACCCTGCAAAACAAGTCTGAACTGACATTCGCTCTCATGTATGCGATGGAAAAGACGGTTAAAGGCAGCAACTCAATTCCGGCTGGTTTTGGCAGCGGCGAAGCCAACCTGACTATGAGCCAGATCTCACTGGGCGTGGCCTATGGCTGGAAATTCTAAAAAAAAGCTGGCGTCATATGCCAAGCTGGATTATAAATAGAAACGAACAATATCGAAGGAGCCGGTTGCAAGTCCTGATGTTGTAACTAAGGAACGAGGGCCATTGGCAGAGCATTGTCAATGGCCCTCTTAATTATTCTAAAAAACGAAACACTTAATTATTGTATATATCTTGGGAGAGAGTCAGTCATGAACAAAATTCGTCGTACTATCTTGAGCGCAGTTATTGCCACCGCCGTGATTGCAACCGCACATGCCGATGGAAATCTAAAACCGTTTATTCTGGGAGATTCTGAAGGTTCCGATATGGCTTCGGCTGTGTCGGCGGTGAAGGAAAAACTGAAAGCTGCCGGTTTTGAAATTGCCGGTGAATATTCACCTTATGATACTGCCACCATCATTGCGATTACCAATGATGAGCTGAAATCCGCTGCCGCTAAAACAGACTTTGGTGCTTTCGGTGCAGCGACTCGCGTCACCATCACCAAGGGTAAGGATGGCAGCATCCAGGTTGCCTACACTAACCCGGAATATTATGGTGCCGCTTATCGCATGGAAAGCAATCTCAGTGGTGTTAATGCCAAGCTTGCCTCCGCGCTGGGTAACAAGGGTGAATACGGCCCTGAATCAGGTTTGAGTGCCGAAGATCTGGAAGACTATCAGTATAAATGGCTGATGCCTTACTTTACCGATCGTCTGGAGCTGGCCGATTACGACAGCCAGAGCAAGGCAGTAAACGCGGTGGAAGCTAATCTTAAAGCGGGTAAGGGCGGTACGGCTGAAGTGTATCGCATTGATCTTCCCGGACAGAAAGCGACCGTCTTTGGTGTTGCCATGAAGGGTACGGAGGATGAAGAATGTGCCGGCGACAAGTACATCATGGACAGCATTGATTTCAAGAAAACCCGTTCTACGGGCCATCTTCCTTATGAAATCGTGGTCAAAGATGGCGTAGCTTATGCGTTGCCTGCTGAGTTCAGAATCGCTATCAGTTTCCCGGATCTGTCTATGGTTGGCAGCAATAGTTTTGCGTCCATCATGTGTGCTCCCGGCGCTATTCAGGCGACGCTGGAAGCCGTTGCCGGCGGTAATGGAGGCTAAAAAGTTGTGAGGAGGTTGTTGTATTCTTCGTAAATTAGAGCATAATAATATTAGTTTTACTGGTACCTCCTCCACGTACCTAGTCGCCCTCTTTTAGCTTGTTTGAAAGAGGGCTTTTTTATTCCCCTTTCCTTTTGATCTCCCCAGAATAACCTCCCCGGAAATGAAATTTTGCTCTGGATCAGGTAAGCTTCGCTACCTTTGATAATGCTTGTGGCGTCTTGGGGCGCAAAATCATATCTCATTGATAATTAACGAAGTTATTTTGAGGGTACTATGTTTGATACTGACATGAAAATTGCCGGGTTCGACGATGAACTCTGGCAGGCGATGGAAAATGAAAAGCGCCGGCAGGAGGAGCATATTGAGCTGATTGCCTCTGAAAACTACACCAGCCCTCGAGTAATGGAGGCGCAGGGTTCAGTATTGACCAATAAATACGCCGAAGGCTATCCGGGCAAGCGTTATTACGGCGGCTGCGAATATGTCGATATTGCCGAACAACTGGCCATCGATCGGGTAAAACAGCTGTTTTCAGCGGATTATGCCAATGTTCAGCCTCACTCTGGCTCCCAGGCCAACGCGGCGGTTTATCTGGCGCTGTTGCAGCCGGGGGATACTATTCTTGGAATGAGTCTTGCTCATGGCGGTCACCTGACCCACGGTGCCAAAGTCAATTTTTCCGGCAAGATTTTTAAGGCTTTTCAGTACGGTCTGGATGAAAAAACCGGCGAGATTGATTACGCTCAGGTTGAAGCGCTGGCGCTGGAACACAAGCCAAAAATGATCGTAGCGGGGTTCAGCGCCTACTCGCGGGTCGTGGACTGGCAACGTTTTCGTGATATTGCCGACAAGGTTGGCGCTTACCTGTTCGTCGACATGGCTCATGTGGCCGGTCTGATTGCCGCCGGTGTCTATCCCAGCCCGGTGCAGATCGCCGATGTCACCACCTCGACCACCCATAAAACTCTGCGCGGTCCCCGCGGCGGCATTATTCTGGCCAAAGCAAACCCGGAGATCGAGAAAAAACTCAACTCACTGGTTTTTCCCGGTACCCAGGGTGGTCCGCTGATGCATGTGATAGCGGGCAAAGCGGTGGCTTTCAAAGAGGCTCTGCAACCGGAATTCAAGCAATACCAGCAGCAGGTCGTGACGAATGCCCGAGTGATGGCCGAGGTCTTCATCGAACGGGGCTTTGAAGTCATCTCCGGCGGCACCGACAACCACCTGTTCCTGGTCAGTTTCATCAAACAGGAACTGACCGGCAAAGACGTCGATGCCTGGTTGGGCGCAGCCAACATTACGATTAACAAAAATGCCGTGCCCAACGATCCCCAGTCGCCCTTTGTTACCAGTGGTATCCGTATCGGTACACCGGCCGCCACCACCCGCGGATTCAAGGACGCAGAGTGCCGCGATCTGGCCAACTGGATGTGTGATGTGATCGACGCGCGAGGCGAACAGGCCGTTATCGACAGAGTAAAAGCGCAGGTGCTGGAAGTGTGTAAACGCCTGCCTGTTTATCAAGGAACCAGGGACTAGGGACCAGGAACCAGGAAAGACGGTTATATTTCTCTAACGATTTTTCTAGTTCCTCGTCCCTCACCCCTCGTTACTAATACGATGCATTGTCCATTCTGCGGCGCTGACGATACTCGAGTGATCGATTCACGCCTGACCGCTGATGGCGCGCAAGTACGGCGGCGGCGGGAATGCGTGACCTGCGCGGAGCGTTTTACCACTTTTGAAACGGCGGAACTGGTGATGCCGCGAGTGCTTAAAAATGACGGTAAGCGCGAACCCTTTGATGATGAGAAACTACGTGCCGGTATTTTGCGCGCAGTGGAAAAACGGCCGGTAGATATTGAAGAGATTGAAAACGCGGTTAACAGGATCATGAAACGCATGCGCGCCACCGGTGAACGGGAATTACCGTCGCCCCAGATTGGCGAATGGGTGATGGACGAGCTGCGCGATCTTGATCAGGTGGCCTATGTGCGTTTTGCCTCGGTGTATCGTAGTTTTGAAGATGTCAGCGCCTTTGCAGAAGAGATTGAACGGCTGAAACATGTGCCGTCGCCCGAGGAAAAACGCCAGCAGCAATCCCTGCTGCCGGAAGATGATAACTGATGGATAGTTTCAGCACAGCCGATCATGAGTTTATGGCGCGCGCACTTCAGCTGGCGGAGAAGGGGCTTTACACCACTGATCCAAATCCGCGCGTGGGTTGTATCATTGTCAAGAGTGGCAAGGTTGTTGGCGAAGGCTGGCACCAGCGGGCAGGGGAGCCGCATGCGGAAGTCTATGCGCTGAATGCAGCGGCAAATCAGGCTGCCGGGGCGACCGCCTATGTCACCCTGGAACCCTGCTGTCATCATGGTCGTACACCGCCCTGTAGTGAGGCTCTGATTAAGGCGAAACTTGCGCGGGTAGTCATCGCTATGCAGGACCCGCATACGCGGGTCGATGGCGGTGGTATTGCGCAGTTGCGCGAGGCCGGTATTCAGGTGGATACCGGTCTGTTGCAGGCACAGGCGGTCGCGCTTAATCCCGGTTTTATCAAACGTATGCAGCGTGGCCGGCCTTTTCTGCGTTGCAAGTTGGGTATGAGTCTGGATGGACGTATAGCAATGGCTTCAGGTGAAAGCAAGTGGATCACCTCGGCGTCGGCGCGTGAAGATGTGCAACGTCTGCGCGCGCGTAGTTCGGCCATTGTCACCGGGGTCAGTACGCTGCTGGCGGATGATCCTTCCATGACTGTGCGTCTTGAGGGGGTTGAACGTCAGCCTCTGCGGGTGGTGCTTGACACCCGGCTGCGTATGCCTGAGACGGCGAAAATGTTGTCTCTGCCCGGACGCACGCTGGTGATGACCTGCAGCGACGATGACGCCGCCCGCCAACGACTGCAACAGGCGGGAGCCGAAGTGCGGCTTATGCCCTGTTGCGAAAACCAGGTCAGTCTGGACGCCGTGCTGGATAGCCTGGCTGAGATGGAAATTAACGAAGTGTTGCTGGAAACCGGCGCGATCTTAAGTGGGGCGATGTTACAGCAGGGCCTGATAGATGAATTGATTATTTACATGGCCCCGGTTCTGATGGGCGACAATGCACGTGGATTATTCCACCTGCCGGGTCTGGAAAGCATGGCGGATAAAATTCAGCTTGAATTTACCGATATACGGGCCGTTGGCAAAGACTGGAGAATAACTGCGAAGCCGCGAACGAAAAATGATGAGTAACAAAATGAAACAAGTCACTGCTGTCCCGTTAAGATAATCGTGATATTTAATAAGCCGCTGATGATGCGAGCACTTAGCGTAATCGAAGTCATTGAAGAGATGAAATTAGACCATGCTAAAATCGAAGCCATCCCTTCTCCCCTGAGGGGAGAAGGCCAGGAAGAGGGGGATGAAATCTAACCCGCCCCCTCTCCCCAACCCTCTCCCCGCTGGGGAGAGGGAGTTAACGGGACAGCAGTGGAAACAAGTAACAAATTCAGCGAAGGTTTTTACCCTCGCCCCTGGTCCCTCGTCCCTTATTTAACCGGAGGTTAAATTTGTTTACAGGTATTATTGAAGCGATTGGCAGCATTGCCACGATTGAACCTAAAGGCAATGATGCACGAATTTTGATTGGTACGGGAAAACTGGATTTAGCGGACGTTAAGCTGGGTGACAGTATTGCCGTCAACGGTGTTTGTTTGACGGCAGTTGAATTGCCCGGTGAAGGTTTCTGGGCCGATGTGTCCGGCGAAACTCTGACCCGTACCTGTTTTGCCGATATTAAACAGGGCAGTCGGGTAAACCTGGAAAAAGCCCTGACTCCGGACACCCGTCTGGGCGGGCACCTGGTCAGTGGCCATGTAGATGGTCTTGGCGAGATCGTTGAGCGCAGCCCCGCTGGACGTTCAGTACGTTTTCGCATCAGGGCTGCGGATGAACTGGCACGTTATATTGCCGAGAAGGGTTCCATCTGTGTCGATGGTATCAGCTTGACGGTAAATGCGGTGGAAGGGGCGGTCTTTGAACTGAATATTGTTCCGCATACTTTGCTGGAAACGATCATGGATGATTACCGTGTGGGAACGCAGGTGAATCTGGAAGTGGATATCATCGCCCGTTATCTTGAGCGCCTGTTATTGGGTGACAAGGCGGCTGAGCCGAGTAGCGGTGGTATTACCGCCTCTATGCTGGCGGAATATGGTTTCATGAAATAAGCGGGCCGAGCCCGATAATCAGGCAGTAAAAGAGATGAGAGAATGAACAGCACAAAAGAAATTATTGAAGATATTCGTCAGGGCAAAATGGTTATTCTGATGGATGACGAAGATCGTGAAAATGAAGGCGATCTGATCATGGCTGCCGATCATGTGCGTGCGGAAGACATTAATTTCATGGCCCGTTACGGTCGCGGGTTAATTTGCATGACCATGTCGAAAGATCGCTGTGAGCGCTTGCGTTTGCCGCTGATGGTGAATGAAAACAACGAAGCCCATTCCACTAACTTTACGGTTTCTATTGAAGCCGCAGAGGGTGTGACTACCGGCATTTCGGCTGCGGATCGTGCGGTGACTATTCGCCGGGCGGTGGCGGCGGATGCCAAACCCTCGGATCTGGTACAGCCGGGCCATGTTTTTCCGCTGATGGCACAGCCGGGCGGGGTTCTGACTCGTGCCGGTCATACTGAAGCGGGTTGTGATTTATCACGCCTGGCCGGGCTGGAACCGGCTTCGGTGATCGTCGAGATCCTCAATGAAGATGGAACGATGGCACGCCGGCCGCAACTGGAGAAATTTGCCGCCGAGCATAATCTCAAAATTGGTACTATCGCCGATCTGATTGAATACCGCCTGTTAAATGAAAAAACCATTGAGCATGCTGCGCTCTGCGAAATGCCTACCGAGTTTGGTAATTTCCATTTGCATGCCTATCGTAACCTGATCGACGGCCAGGTTCATCTGGCCCTGGTCAAGGGTGAGCTGGAACCCGGTGTGCCGACTCTGGTGCGTGTGCATGTGGAAAACAGCCTTTGTGATATGTTTGGCAGCTTGCGTCAGGATTGCGGCTGGCCTTTGCGTGACGCGCTTAAGCGCATAGCCGATGAAGGCGTCGGGGTTGCCATTATCCTGCGTCTGGCCGATGAATCCGATGCTATTATCAACCGCATCAAAAATTATAGTTTACAGGATGAAGGTACCGATCTGCCTCGCGGCGATTCGGGCGAGGACTTGCGAACCTTCGGCATTGGCGCGCAGATTCTATCTGATCTTGGCATTACCCACATGCGAGTTCTCAGTGCGCCGAAGAAAATGCATGGTCTTTCCGGCTTTGGTCTGGATGTAGTGGACTATGTGCATGATTGATTTATAACTATTTAATTAATTTTTTGGGTGAATAAAATGAAAAACATTAAAACGATAGAAGGCGGGCTGGTTATCAACGGCACGCGTTTTGGCATTGCCGTTGCGCGTTTCAACAGTTTCGTGGTTGAAAGTTTGCTGGAAGGTGCTGTCGATACCCTGAATCGGCATGGTGCGGATGAAAAAAATATCGAAATCGTACGCGTGCCCGGTGCCTTCGAATTACCGCTGGTCGTGCAGCGTATGGCAGCCAGCGGTAACTACGATGCGGTTATTGCATTGGGGGCGGTTATTCGCGGCGGTACGCCGCATTTTGAATATGTGGCCGGTGAATGCGTAAAGGGGCTGGCCCAGGTGATGATGCAGAAAGACATTCCAGTGGCGTTTGGTGTGCTGACGGTGGACAGTATTGAACAGGCGATCGAACGTGCCGGCACCAAGGCGGGTAACAAAGGTGTGGAAGCGACGATTTCGGTGATCGAAATGGTCAATCTCCTGAATCAGATCAACTGATTGGCTCGGCCGGAAATCAAAAAAGACATTATGAAGTTAAATAGTCGCACCCGCGCCCGTCGTCTGGCCATGCAGGGAATTTATGAATGGCAGATGTCGCATAACAATATTGCAGATATTGAAACCCAGTTGTTGATCGACAGCGGTAGCAGAAATCTTGATCTCAAACTTTTTCGAGAGTTGCTGCTCAATGTACCAAGGGAAGCTGATGAACTGGATAAACACATTTCTGAGCATATCGATCGGCCTATGGCTGAAATTGATCCGGTTGAGTCGGCTATTTTGCGCCTCGGCGCGTATGAACTTTTACGGCGACCGGCGGTGCCTTATCGGGTGGTGATTAATGAAGCCGTGGAACTGGCCAAAACCTTTGGCGCCGAAGCCGGACACAAGTATGTGAACGGAGTGATGGATAAACTGGCGACTAAACTGCGTAAGTCAGAAGTCGCGGGACATTTGAAAAATAAATCCTGAGCGCGCTTCCCTCAACACAGGTTGACAGGTATGTCGGTATCCGAGTTCGAGATCATCAACCGCTATTTTGCCAGTCAGACAACGGCTGCCGAGAATATTATTCTCGGCATTGGTGACGATGCCGCTGTTGTTTCTATGCCCGCCGATAAACAGCTGGTGGTGTCTGTCGATACTCTGATCAGCGGGGTGCATTTCCCCGTGCAGACCTCGCCTGCGGATATCGCCTGGAAAGCACTGGCGGTCAATCTCAGCGATCTGGCCGCGATGGGAGCAAGCCCGGCGTGGTTTACACTGGCGCTGAGCCTGCCGGAAGTTATGCATAACTGGCTGGCGGCGTTCAGCGAGAGCCTTGCCGATATTTCTTCGATTTACCGCATTCCATTGATTGGCGGCGATACCACGTGCGGCCCGCTCAGTATTACTATTCAGGTCGCGGGTTGTGTGCCGCCGGGTCAGGCCTTGTTGCGATCCGGCGCTAAAGTGGGTGATCAGATTTTCGTTAGCGGCAGCATTGGTGATGCAGCGCTTGGCCTGCATCTGTTGCAACAACAGTCTGAGAATCTGGGTGAGACGGATTATCTGAGTCGGGATCTAATCCGACGTTTGAATCGGCCACAGCCACGGATTGAACTGGGCCAGGCGTTACGTGGAATCGCCAGTGCCTGTATTGATATTTCCGACGGCCTGTTTGCCGATCTTTCTCATATCCTCAAAGCCAGTGCAGTAGGCGCACGCTTGCAGCAGGCGAAAATTCCGCTGTCTGAGGCGGCGCAACAGTTTTTGATAGACAATCCGTTATTGCGCTCAGGCATTTACAATCGCGGCGATGACTACGAGCTGTGTTTTTGCGTGGCGGCGGAAAAATGCGGACAACTTGATACGATCGCAAAAGAGCAACACTGCAGCTTAAGTCATATCGGTGAAATCGTCTCCGGTGATGATTTGCAGTTGTTCGATGGGCAAAGTAATCGGCTTGATTATCGTCATGACAGCTATGACCACTTTATGAATAAGCATGAGTAAAACAGGCCGGCGGCCATCAGTTGCTATGTTGCGTCATCCGGTGCATTTTCTGAGCCTCGGATTTGGCAGCGGTTTGTTCCCTGTCGCACCGGGCACCGCCGGTACACTGGCAGCTATTCCGCTTTATCTTTTACTGGCAAGGCTGGATCTATCGGCCTATCTGGCTGTTACCGTGCTGCTGTTTGCTGTTGGGGTTTACCTGTGTGAGTTGACCTCCCGGGAACTGGGCGGGCAGGATCATCCCGCGATTGTATGGGATGAGATTGTCGGTTACCTTATTACCATGATTGCTGCACCGTCCAAAATAGAATGGCTGGTTGCCGGTTTTTTATTGTTCCGACTGTTCGATATTCTTAAACCCTGGCCGATTCGCGTGCTGGATCGCCGTATCAAGGGGGGGCTGGGGATTATGCTGGATGACGTGCTCGCCGGTATTTTTGCGGCATTGATACTGCATTGTTTTTTCAAATTCATACTTTAATGCAGAGGATGCGATTTTGCATCCTCTTCGTTTATACGAAAAATTCAGCAGCCAGTCGCCTTGGGAGACAGCATGCCGGTTAAAAAAATCCTGTTAATCCTGATCTTGTTGTTACCGTTGTTGTCAACAACAAGCGTAGCGGCGCCTGATACTAATAGTGAAACTATCCTGGTGCTTGGGCTGTTTAAAGATCGAGCGGTCATTCGCATCGGTAAACAACAGCACATGCTGCGCGTGGGTGAGACTACGCCGGAAGGCGTAAAACTGATTGAGGCCGATAGTGAGAAGGCCGTGCTGGAGTTCAAAGGAAAAAAAGATACGTATTTTCTCGGTCAGCATATTAGCAGTCACTTTAAGAAAGCAGAGATAAAAGGCGAAGCGAATATCTGGCCGGTGAACGGCATGTATATGGTGGCCGGAGCGATCAACGGCCAGCCGGTGAAATTCATGCTGGACACCGGTGCGAGCTGGATTTCCATGAACAGCCAGCACGCCCGGCGGCTGGGTCTGGATTACCGGGTTTCCGGAAAACGCCGTTCGGTATCAACGGCAAATGGTATTGTGCAGGTTTTTGTACTCAATCTTGA
>VAPL010439369.1_pt1 | contig 11968 bp, 23 predicted proteins | sample 3395061 | NCBI WGS metagenome assembly VAPL01 (sample SAMN08290444, study PRJNA428436) | hydrothermal vent metagenome | isolation source: Deep-sea hydrothermal vent chimney 2 | place: Pacific Ocean: Juan De Fuca Ridge | depth 2182 m m
CTACACTACGCCTCCGCTCCGGAGAGATGCGTAAAATCCACCTTGATTGTAAAGCAACCATTGGTGAGGTGGGAAATGCTGAGCATAATTTGACTACGATTGGCAAAGCCGGTGCTGCACGCTGGCGTGGAATCAGGCCAACTGTTCGCGGTGTTGCAATGAATCCTGTTGATCACCCGCATGGTGGTGGAGAAGGAAGAACTTCGGGTGGTCGACATCCTGTTTCTCCTTGGGGGCAACCAACCAAAGGTTATAAGACACGTAAAAATAAAAGCACAGATCGCCTGATTGTGCGTGGTCGCAAACGATAATAAGCAAGGAGAATAAAGATGCCACGTTCAATCAAAAAAGGTCCGTTTATTGATCACCACTTGGCTGCAAAAGTTGAGAAAGCCCAAGCAAATCAAGACAGAAAACCGATTAAGACATGGTCGCGTCGCTCGATGATCAGCCCGGACATGATTGGTCTTACTATTGCTGTGCATAATGGGCGACTCCACGTTCCAGTTCTGATTACTGAGAATATGGTTGGACATAAGCTGGGTGAATTCGCGCCTACTAGAACATACAGAGGCCATTTGGCAGACAAAAAGAGTCGCTAAAGACATAGGTTATTACAATGGAAGTATCCGCAAGATTAAAAGGGGCCAGTATTGCCGCGCAAAAATCACGATTGGTTGCAAATCAGATTCGAGGCTTGTCGGTAGAGAATGCTACAAATCTTTTGCGCTTCAGTAGTAAAAAAGCGGCTCCAATCATACTCAAATTAGTTGAATCAGCAGTTGCTAATGCTGAGCATAATTCAGGTTTGGATGTTGATGATTTGTTTATATCTGAAATCTATGTTGATGAGGGGGTAACTTTAAAAAGATTACGTCCTAGAGCAAAAGGCAGGGCAAATCATATACTGAAACGTTCTTGCCATATAAACGTTACATTATCAGATCAATAAGGCGCAGGCATTTTTATGGGTCAAAAAGTACATCCAATTGGCATCCGGTTAGGATACATTAAAGACTGGCGTTCTCGCTGGTATGCCAGTAGTAAAGATTATCCGGAATTTTTGTATCAGGATTTAATGGTGAGAGAGCAGCTAAAGAAGAAATTAGCACATGCCTCTGTGAGCCATATACAGATCAATCGTCCGGCAAAAAATGCGCAGATTACCATACATACAGCAAGACCTGGAATTGTGATTGGTAAAAAAGGCGAAGATATTAATAAGTTACGTGATATGGCATCAAAGATGATGGGTGTCCCTGTACAGATTAATGTACAGGAAATACGTAAGCCTGAACTTGATGCACAACTGGTTGCTGAGGGAGTCACTCAACAACTGGTGAAACGTATTATGTATCGCCGAGCTATGAAACGTGCTGTTTCCAATACAATGAGATTAGGTGCAGAAGGCATAAAAATATCTGTCGGTGGTCGATTGAATGGCGCAGAGATTGCCCGTTCTGAGTGGTATAGAGAAGGTCGGGTTCCATTGCATACATTACGTGCTGATATTGATTATGGTTTTGCCGAGGCACTGACAACGTATGGAATCATCGGCGTTAAAGTATGGATTTTCAAGGGCGAAGTTTTTGAAAAAGTGAAAGATTCGCCAGCTGTGGCTGAATCAGTGGCAACATCCTGAATCTACGGAGTAAAACATGCTTCAGCCTAAAAGAACAAAGTTTAGAAAACAACATAAAGGTAGAAACCGTGGTTTAGCGCTTAGAGGAAATACTGTTTCCTTTGGTGAGTATGGTTTAAAATCACTACAGCGTGGACGCATTACAGCACGACAGATTGAAGCTGCGAGAAGAGCAATCACACGCCATGTAAAACGTAGCGGACAATTGTGGATTCGTATATTTCCTGATAAACCGATCACTAAAAAACCACTTGAAGTCAGAATGGGAAAAGGTAAAGGCAGTGTAGAATACTGGGTTGCTGAAATTAAACCAGGCACTGTTCTTTATGAAATAAACGGTGTGCCGGAAGAGATTGCTCGTGAAGCATTTCAATTGGCTGCTGCAAAACTACCGGTTAAAACAACATTTTCTAAGCGGATGGTGATGTGATGAAGGTCGCTGAATTGCGCTCAATGTCGGTAACTGATATTGAAGCGAAAATTAAAGAATTGTATGTCGACTTATTCAAATATCGTATACAACTGGCTACATCGCAACTGGAAAAATTTCATAAATTAAAAGAACTGAAACGAGATATCGCCAGAGCGCATACGATTCTTGGTGAAATGAAGAGAGAACAATGATGACTCAGACAGATAATATTCGAACAGTGACTGGACGAGTCGTGAGTTCAAAAATGGATAAAACCATCACAATACTTGTAGAGAGGCTGATCAAGCATCCTAAGTATGGTAAGTATGTTAAACGATCGTCAAAGATCTTTGCACATGACGAAAACAATATTTGTAATGAGGGCGATTTAGTTTCGATTACACCTAGCAGACCAATTTCAAAAAATAAAACATGGTCTCTGGTTGAAGTTATTCGTAAAACATAAATTGTCCTATACACAATGGATTTATTGGTGAAACTATGATTCAGATGCAGAGTAGTCTTGATGTTGCAGATAATAGTGGTGCACGACGTGTGACTTGTATCAAAGTACTCGGTGGTTCTAAAAAAAGATACGCAAGAATTGGCGACGTTATCAAAGTCAGTGTTAATGAAGCAATACCAAGAGGTCGTGTTAAAAAAGGCGAGGTCTATGATGCAGTAGTCGTTAGGACACGAAGTGGAGTCAGAAGAACCGATGGCTCTCTAATCCGATTCGATGGTAACGCAGCGGTTATTTTAAATGCACAACTTCAGCCCTTGGGTACTCGAATCTTTGGCCCGGTCACTCGTGAACTGCGTAATGAAAAATTCATGAAAATTGTATCACTCGCGCCAGAAGTATTGTAGGGAGCTCCATGAGTAAATTATTGAAAGGTGATGATGTTATTGTTATCGCTGGCCGTGACAAAGGAAAAAGAGGGACTATCACCAAAGTCTTTGCAAATGATCGTGTCATTGTTGATAAGGTTAATATCGTTAAAAAACATGTAAAAGCAGACCCTAATAATGGTGTTGCTGGTGGCATTATTGACCAAGAAAAGTCATTACATGTTTCAAATGTAGCTGTCTACAACCAAAATACTGAAAAAGCAGACCGGATTGGTATTCGTACTGAAGAAGATGGATCAAAAGTTAGATTCTACAAATCAGATCAATCACCAATATCCAAATAATTGAAGAGGCAATAACATGGCAAGGCTAAAGGAGCTTTACCACAACAAGATTATCGGCGATATCCAGACGAAGTTTAATTACTCATCGTTAATGGCTGTGCCAAAAATCACTAAGGTAACCCTCAATATGGGCGTTGGCGAAGCCGTTGGTGATAAAAAAGTTCTTGATCATGCTGTATCAGATATGCAGTTGATATCTGGACAAAAACCCGTTGTTACCGTTGCCCGTAAGTCGATCGCTGGATTTAAAATTCGCGATGAGATGCCGATTGGATGTAAGGTCACACTCAGACGTAAGATGATGTATGAGTTTCTTGATCGACTAATCAGTGTTGCATTGCCCCGGACGCGTGATTTTAGAGGGTTGAATCCTAATTCATTCGATGGGCGTGGCAATTATTCGATCGGTATTAGTGAACACCTTATTTTTCCGGAAATCGATTATGAGAAAATTGATAAAATCCGCGGTCTTGATATTTGTATCACTACATCAGCAAATACTGATGAAGAAGCACGCACTTTACTTGAGTTATTTGGTTTTCCATTAAAGAAAATAAATCGTTAAATATGGCTAAAAAATCTGTTATTGCTCGCGAACGCAAGCGCGAAAAATTAGTTCAAAAATACAAAGATAAAAGGCTAAAACTTAAAGCAATCATGATTGACTCTGACGCTTCGTTTGAAGACAAGGATCAGGCTTCCATACAGCTTCAAAAGTTACCGCGTGATTCAAGTCCATCGCGCTTGCGTAACCGTTGTAAGATAACTGGAAGACCACATGGTTATTTTCGTAAGTTCGGTTTAAGTCGAAACAAACTTCGCGAAGCTAGTATGCGTGGTGACGTGCCTGGCATACGAAAAGCCAGCTGGTAAATTAATACTGTAGTACTCAGCGTAATTCGTAACTGCTCAGATTGACCTCTGTTTTGCTCAAGAGCAAAGCGAAAGCGCGGAGTTTATAGGTATATAAGAGCACTTTCAACACAGCTATTGAGTAAAATAGAGGTTAGCTGAGTTGTTACTTAATATTGAGAATAAATTATGTCAATGTCAGACCCTATTGCCGATATGTTGACTCGTATACGGAATGCACAAAAAGCGACCAAACTACATGTTGATATGCCTGGTTCAAAAATCAAACACGCACTCGCTCAAGTCTTGCTTGACGAGGGATATATAGAATCGTTTCAATCAGAATCATCAGGTAATAAATCAACACTCAATATTACCCTTAAGTATTTTCAGGGAACACCTGTCATTGAGCGTATACAACGTATCAGTCGACCAGGATTACGCATTTATAAAGATGTTGCTAACTTGCCCAAAATCCAGGGAGGATTAGGAGTTTCTGTGATTTCAACGTCTAAAGGTGTTGTTTCGGATGCAGAGGCTCGAAAACTTGGCCTCGGCGGTGAAGTTCTCTGTAGTGTCAGTTAAATAATTCGGTATTCGCATGTCACGTATAGCAAACAACCCAATCAAATTACCCGATGGTGTCGGAGTGAATGTTGTCTCTGGTTCTGTACAAGTTAAAGGACCAAAAGGAGAGTTGTCTTATGCTCTCAGTGATGATATCAAGCTTCAGGTCGATGACGGTGTCGTTAAGGTTATCAGTAATCAACCATCGGTTACAGCAATGGCAGGAACCACACGGGCGATTGTTAATAATATGTGTGTCGGTGTATCGACAGGATTTCAAAAAAAATTGCAGCTTGTGGGTGTAGGTTATCGAGCGCAACTTAAAGGTAAAGACTTATCATTAAGTTTAGGCTTCTCTCATCCTGTGGTTTTTAAAGTACCATCTGATATAAAGGTAGAAACACCTTCTCAAACTGAAATAGTTGTCAGTGGTATCGATAAACAATTGGTTGGTGAAGTTGCAGCAAAGATTCGACAATATCGTGTTCCTGAACCATATAAAGGCAAAGGGGTTCGCTACACGGATGAACATGTCGTTAGAAAAGAAGCTAAAAAGAAGTAAAGATAACAATGGATAAAAAAACTGCTAGATTACGGCGTGCACGAAAGACACGTTTTCAGATATTACGCCAAGGAAAAAACAGGTTAACTGTTCATCGAACTCCTCGCCATATGTATGCGCAAATAACAAATGCTGATGGCTCTAAAGTCATCGCAGCTGCGTCTACAGTTCAAAAGGATATTCGCGATAGCCTTGATTCCACAAGTAATCTTGATGCAGCTAGTCAGGTTGGAAAGTCAATTGCAGAAAAAGCAATCGCTGCTGGTATTACAAGTGTTGCATTTGACCGCTCTGGGTTTAAATTTCATGGCCGGGTTGCTGCTTTAGCAACAGCTGCGCGTGAAAGTGGATTGAAGTTCTAGTAGGTAACTATGAGTACAAACAAGAATGCCAAGGAGAATTCTGATCTCCAGGAAAAATTGGTTACAGTAAGACGTGTGTCCAAAGTTGTTAAAGGCGGCCGACAATTTGGTTTTTCTGCGCTAACAGTCGTTGGTGACGGTAAGGGTAGAATTGGTTATGGTTTAGGAAAGGCGCGTGAAGTACCAATAGCTATTCAAAAAGCGATGGAACAAGCACGTCGGAATATGCGTACCGTAAAACTAAAAGACGGAACATTGCAGTATCCACTAACTCATTCGTTGGGTGCTGCACGCGTCTATATGCAACCTGCTTCACAAGGTACTGGCATTATTGCTGGTGGAGCAATGCGTGATGTTTTTGAGGTTGTAGGGGTGCACAATGTTCTTGCTAAATGCATTGGAACCAACAATCCAATTAATGTTGTGCGCGCTACTATTGATGCGCTTGCTGAAATGCACGATGCTAAATATATCGCCTCTAAAAGGGGCAAACGTGTTGAAGAGATTCTCTAAAGAGTATTAATAATGTCGAAGAAACAACTACACGTGACACAAATAAAAAGTGTCAATGGTCGATTGCAGAAACATAAATCATGTTTGCGTGGTTTGGGTAAGTTTAAGCCGAATAAAACAATTGTAATCGATGACACTCCTGAAAATAGAGGGATGATCAATAAGATTTCCTATTTGTTGAAAGTTGAGGAAGCTTAAGATGTACCTGAATACAATCAAACCAGCCCCAGGGTCAAAACCAAAGTCTAAACGCGTCGGTCGCGGTATAGGCAGCACACTTGGTAAAACTTGCGGCACAGGTCATAAAGGTCAGAAATCTCGATCAGGTGGTTACCATAAAGTTGGTTTTGAAGGCGGACAAATGCCGATTCAGCGCAGATTACCGAAATTTGGGTTTACCTCAAGAAAGAAAGCCTATTCTTCTGAGGTTCGTTTGCATGAACTAGCTCAACTTGTTGATACTAATCCTGTCGATTTGTCTGCGCTAATCACGGCAGGTTATGTTTCCGCCAACACAAAAACTGTTAAGGTCATTAAATCTGGTACTCTTGATGTGGCGATGACAATAAAAGGACTTAATGTAACCAAAGGTGCTGCAGAAGCAATTCTAGCTGCTGGCGGGAAAATAGAGGAATAAATTTGTTGTGAGTACCACAAAATCAAACATACCTGATAATCTGGGCCGACTTGCAGAATTAAGGCAACGACTATTGTTTTTGGTCGGTGCATTATTTGTTTATCGATTAGGTACACATATACCGGTTCCTGGTATCGATCCAAATGTTTTGAACGTTCTGTTTGAACAGCAGAAAGGCTCTATTCTTGACATGTTTAATATGTTCTCTGGTGGAGCACTTGGACGCTTTAGCATATTCGCGCTTGGAATTATGCCTTATATCTCTGCATCAATTATTATGCAATTAATGAGCTATTCTGTGCCGCAACTCAAGCAACTTAAGAAAGAAGGTGAGCGAGGAACCAGAAAAATCAACCAGTACACACGTTACTGGACTGTCGTCCTTGCGTCTGTCCAGGCAATCGGTGTGAGTTTAGCCTTGCAAAAGCAAACTGCAGGTGGACTTCCAGTGGTGATTAGTCCAGGGCCACAATTTGTTTTTATAACAGCAGTTACTTTGGTATCTGGAACTCTCTTTTTAATGTGGTTGGGAGAACAGGTTACTGAGCGTGGTGTCGGTAACGGCATCTCAATGATCATTTTTGCAGGTATTGTTGCAGGTTTGCCTTCTGCTGTAGGCGGTACATTAGAACTGGTAAGAACAGGTGCAATGGGATCTGGAACAATACTGGGAATACTAATACTAACAATTTTGGTAACAGCATTCGTCGTTTATGTTGAGAGAGCGCAGAGGCGAATACCGATATTTTATCCGAAGAGGCAGGTAGGAAAGCGTGTTTATGGCGGACAAAAAAGCTTTTTGCCGTTGAAGTTTAATATGGCTGGGGTTATTCCTCCTATTTTTGCTTCAAGCATTATACTATTCCCTGCTACGATAGCCGGTTGGTTCGGAGATGCCGATGGTATGCGTTGGATGCAGGAATTATCATCAATGATTTCGCCAGGTCAGCCACTTTATGTTGGGTTGTACGCAGCTGGTATTATCTTTTTTGCTTTCTTTTATACAGCAATGGTCTTTGACCCTAAAGAAATATCAGAAAGCCTGAAGAAGTCAGGCGCATATGTACCTGGTATTCGTCCAGGTGAGCAAACAGTCAATTATCTTGATACTGTGATGTCACGATTAACTCTTGCTGGCGCGATCTATCTTACAGTCGTATGTTTGTTGCCGGAGTTCCTCATTCTTTATTGGACCGTACCATTTTATTTTGGTGGTACATCGTTGCTTATTATCGTTGTTGTGGTGATGGACTTCATCGGACAAATACAATCACTGTTGATGTCTCAACAATATGATGGTTTATTGAAAAAAGCTAATCTTAAACAAGGCTCACGAGACGGTGGACTGACTCGTTAATATTTGGTAATTAAGTTATGAAAGTACGTGCATCAGTAAAAAAAATTTGCAGAAATTGTAAGATTATTAGAAGGAATCGTGTTGTACGAGTGATCTGTAAAGACGGTCGTCATAAACAACGTCAAGGATAATAGAGATAATTAGGAAATACTGAAATGGCACGAATTGCTGGAGTTAATATTCCGACAAATAAGCATATTGAAATCGCTCTAACATCTATCTATGGTATAGGTCGACCAACTGCTTCTAAAATCTGCAGTACTTGTAGTGTGAGTCCTGCGACACCTGTTAAGGATTTAACTGAAGAACAAATAGAAAATATTCGAAATACTGTCGCTAATTTTGAAGTAGAAGGTGATCTTCGCAGACAGGTTTCAATGAGTATTAAACGACTTATGGACTTAGGTTGTTATCGCGGTATGAGACATCGTCGTGGCTTGCCATTACGTGGTCAAAGAACAAAAACAAACGCTCGTACACGTAAAGGCCCTAGAAAGCCAATTCGTAGATAATCTGAATATATCAAACTAGAGGTAAATTTCTGTGGCTGTTGGTAGTCGATCTAAAAAGAAAACCAGAAAAGACGTTGGTGATGGCGTGGCTCATATACACGCATCGTTTAATAATACAATCATAACCATCACTGATCGAAAAGGTAATGCTTTAGCCTGGGCGACAGCTGGTGGTTCTGGCTTTCGTGGGTCTCGTAAGAGCACCCCTTTTGCAGCACAGGTGGCTGCAGAGCGTGCTGGTACAGCTGCAAAAGAATTTGGTATTCTCAATCTTGACGTCATTATCAAGGGTCCGGGTCCTGGACGCGAATCGGCTGTTAGATCATTGAATAACCTGGGTTTTAAGATTGGTGAGATTAAAGATGCAACGCCAATTCCACATAATGGCTGTCGGCCACCAAAAAAGAGAAGGGTTTAAGGAGTCATTATGGCGCGTTATATCGGACCTAAATGTAAGTTATCTCGTAGAGAAGGTATAGACCTTTTTCTTAAATCACGAATCCGACCACTGGAAACGAAATGTAAACTCGATCAAGTTCCGGGTACTCAAGGAACAAGAAGAGCCAGACTGTCAGATTATTCCAAACAGTTACGTGCTAAACAACAAGTAAGACGGACTTATGGTGTATTAGAGCGCCAGTTTAGAAACTATTATAAACGTGCAGCACTTCAAAAAGGATCAACGGGTGAAAACTTATTAACATTACTCGAGTCAAGACTTGATAATGTTGTCTATCGCATGGGATATGGCTCAACAAGAGCAGAAGCCCGGCAGCTGGTTAGTCATAAATCAATTATGGTCAATGGGCACATCACTAACATTCCTTCATTTCAGGTAGCCCCTGGCGATGTCGTAGAAGTGCGTGAAAAATCCAAAACCCAAGATCGTATTAAACAGTCATTATCACTCGCTCAACAATACGGATTACCAGAATGGGTAGATGTTAATGCAGATAAGATGTCGGGAATCTTTAAAGCAATCCCTGAACGGTCTGAACTGAGTAGTGATATTAATGAACAGCTCGTTGTTGAGCTGTATTCTAAGTAACTAATATACATATTTAGGAACGTACACGAAATAAATTCGGCAACTGACTTGTCTTTCTGCTCATCTTCTGTGTTGCACAAACAGTTACATAGCTTACTATGTGCCTGTTTATGGGCCTTGAATATGAACAAAAATTCTACACCAGTTGTCGAGTTTATTTTGTACTCATTCCTAAGTGTTTGGAAAAAATCTGTGATCTTTACGAAATTAGTGAGTGAATGATGCAAAGTTTTTTAGCTAATATGCTTAAACCGCAAGTCAGTTCAATTGAACGAATCAACTCTAACCTGGCAAAAGTTACAATTGAACCAATGGAAAAAGGCTTCGGTCATTCTATGGGCAATGCACTTAGACGCACCTTGCTATCGTCAATTCCTGGGTGTGCTGTTACAAATGTTAATATTGAGGGCGTGGTACATCAATATATGACTCTGGAAGGTGTGCAAGAAGATGTCATTGATATCTTGCTCAACTTGAAAAACCTATCGATCAATCTGTTTGACAGAGATGATGCAGTCTTATCATTAAAAAAAACTGGTCCTGGCGCTGTGCTTGCGTCTGATATAGAAACATCACACGATGTCGAAATCTTCAATCCTGAGTTGATCATTGCTAATTTATCATCTGGTGGGTCGCTCGATATGCAAATTCATGTGAAACGCGGCCTTGGTTATCAGCCTGTTGCAGCACGTGAAATCAATGTTGAAACCGATACAAATGTCGATGATTTAAAACTGGATGCTAGTTTTAGTCCAATCAAGAGCGTTACCTATAGTGTTGAATCAGCAAGAGTTGATCAACGAACTGATCTTGATAAACTGATTATGGTAATAGAAGGTGACGGATCTGTTGATCCTGAAGACGCGATTAAATCAGCTGCAAAAGCCATTTTTAATCAACTTAGCGTTTTTATTGATCTGACTGAAAGTGAAGATGCATTATCTGAATCAGCTGTAGCAGAGCCTGATATTGATCCAATCTTGTTACAGCCAGTTGATGATCTTGAGTTAACAGTCCGGTCTGCAAACTGTTTAAAAGCAGAAAATGTTCTCTATATCGGAGACTTGATTCAAAAAACTGAGGTTGAGTTACTTAAAACTCCGAACCTTGGTAAAAAGTCATTAGTAGAAATTAAAGATATATTGGGTCAGAAAGGCCTCTCACTTGGTATGCGAATAGAAAATTGGCCGCCAGTGCGCTAATTAATATAGCGGTACTTAAGTTATATATTACCCAATAAACAGCAAAGTTTAGGATAACATCATAATGCGTCATAGAAAAGCTGGCAGACAGCTTAATCGTAACAGTAGTCATCGTCATGCAATGTTTAGCAACATGATGGCTTCTTTGTTTAAGCATGAAATAATTAAAACTACTTTACCTAAAGCAAAAGAACTACGGAGATTTGCAGAACCACTGATTACAATCGCAAAGCAAGATACCGTGTCTAAGCGTAGGTTAGTGCTTTCGCGATTGAAAGATAGAGAGATGGTCAATAAGCTGTTTACTGATCTCGGGCCTAGGTACCAATCACGGCCTGGTGGTTATTTAAGAATTATGAAGTGCGGTTTCAGATCCGGTGACGCTGCACCAATGGCCTATGTTGAACTTGTTGATCGTGAAGAGTCTGTTTAAAGGTTCAATTAATGTGATTATCGAGTGATACTCGTGTAAAGATAAACGCTTAGTTATAAAAAAGTCGGCTTAAAGCCGACTTTTTTATGTGAGTTCATTCTTCCAAAAATGCTCTTTTGTCTGGTTTGTCTTTCCAATCCTCAGCGTCTTCAGGCGGATCCTTCGGCTCAGTAATGACCGGCCAATGTTTAGCCAATTCAGTATTCAACTCAATAAAATCAATTTGTGATTCTGGCACTTCATCTTCTGCAAATATAGCTTCGGCAGGACATTCAGGTTCACATAAACTGCAATCAATGCATTCGTCAGGATCAATAACAAGCATTGTTGCGCCTTCATGAAAACAATCAACAGGGCATACATCTACACAGTCTGTGTATTTACATTTAATGCAATTTTCAGTAACGACAAAAGTCATGGTTTTTATATTCCGTTAGTACTGTTTAAAATAAATTATTACTGACTCCTATTATATCAACAATATTACAAATGTTGGTGAGCATGTCCTGTTCAACTATTTATTTGGTGACTTCTCATTATTTACCGGCAGCTTATAATTCAATAGCTTAGAAGTGATTTTAATGAAATAAATGTAGAAATATCACTAAAACTCGCTCGTAAAATTAAAATATCAATGACTTACAAAGGTTAAAATTAAAACGTCCAATTTTTA
>VAPL010532107.1_pt1 | contig 11968 bp, 4 predicted proteins | sample 3395061 | NCBI WGS metagenome assembly VAPL01 (sample SAMN08290444, study PRJNA428436) | hydrothermal vent metagenome | isolation source: Deep-sea hydrothermal vent chimney 2 | place: Pacific Ocean: Juan De Fuca Ridge | depth 2182 m m
ATAAAATTGTTTGCCGCATTAGGGCTAAACGTTGGCTTTAATACAAAACCATTTATTGCTTTTGGTGAAATATATGCCGGAGGTTATGTAGCATTAAAAATTCTATTTTTAGAAGCAAAACTTGAATTACTCCTGCTCCTCGGTGGTATGTCGACAGATGATGGCTATCGTTATGTTGGTCTATTTGCAATTAAATTAGGGCTGCCCTGGCCTATTCCAGATTTTAAGTTTTCATGTGATTTTGTTATCCAAAGCGATAATTTTTTGCCCCTGCCAAAACCGATGATCTCTACCACGTCAAACGGATTACGTCGCTTAGCACCTGAAACAATAGAATTAGGAACGGATGATGCCAGCCCTTTGCCTATTGATGGAATTATATCCATTGCCTTTGATAAAGCCATATTTGAAATCGACATTGAAGATGGTGAAGGAATCGATAAAACACAATTATTATTAAATAACGAAAATCCTGACGATGATAAAGTATCAGAACAAATTGAAACGGATTACCAAGGTGTACGCTATTTAATTTCTTTAGTACATATTGTTGAATCTGTAACCATAACACGACGACCCTTAATAGGCGGCGCAACGGTACAGGTAGAAGAAATCAATGCAACCTGGGCCATACCCAGTTTGTATGATTCAGGAGAACCCAGTTCAGAATCTGAAACGAATCAAACATTGTTTATCAATAGCTTATTTCCTCCACATTTACAATTCGCAACCGAAGAACTGGATCGGTTTAATACCTGGAGAGAAACACGTGATCATGTGTTCCCCTGTGAATATCCCGGTCAAGTTTGTATTAATCGCGAACCTAGGCCGACTCTTAACACCGACAGCATACCGGAACTTCGTTTCGAAACTGACTATGGCAGCGTAACCATTCGAGAAGATGGCATAACCGAAGAAGAAGCACTTGAGGCAGAAAATACGGGCTTGCTTGGTTGGGAAAATATTTCTGTTCCCGTTATTTCATTACCACGCCGAACACACATAGATTTACCCTACCCTGACAAAATTCAATTTATATTTCTCTTTGCACAAGAAGAACAAATAAGTACACGGGTTATTTCTCAAATCGTTTTAGAACTTCAAGTTGAAATAATTATAAAACTTCGTGGTAAAGATGAATACGATCGCTTAATTCTAAAATTATTACCCGATGATACTATCGACTGTGGATGGCGAATCGACGTTGAAGAACTTATCGTTTATGGTGATATTTTATCACTTATCGGCTTTAACGGAATATGCGTAGGTAACAGTAGTGTCGCAGCAATATTAGATATAGGAACATCTAACTTTACCAACCGGATCGATTTTATAAAAATAAATGGTTATAGCACTATATTTAATCCTGTGGTTTATGACTCATGGAGTGTGATATCAAACAAAAGATATCAGGTAATCAATTGGCTTAGTGGGTTTAAATTTCTCCTTGGTAACCTATGTATTGAAAATACACAACATTCATCTCGTAATTGGGAAACATCCCAAACCACAAATGACATATTAGCCAACCCGGCAGAAGCTGTTGATATATTTACCGATCGTCTTTTATTTGAACCAAACAATGAGTACACAATAAATTATCAGATACGATCATTTGCTTCGATTTACCATATTAATGAAGAAGGTACCAATCTGGTACAAGAAGTAGATAAAGTATTTAGTACAACCGATGATGACTCGGGTATTCAAGCAGTACAATTTAATACCGAGGCAACCCCTTCCCACAACATTGAAAGATACCTTGGTTTTACCTATCCAATGCCCGGTATGCAGGCACCCTATCCTGCTTCTTTAGCCCCATTTATAACACTAAAATATCAAGGCATGATTCAAAATATTTATAAGAAATATTATGGACGTGATGTATTGTTTCCAATGTTAGTTGATATTGATGGTAACGAACTCGTACCAGCACTTGAAGACACACTAACATTACAGTCGTCAAGCAGCGATCAAGCCTTACAGGAATTACTAAGTGCTTGCCTGCCTAATGCAGAAGATTTCGTGAAGTTACAAATATTCGTTTGGCAACGCATATTACAAACAGACACCCGTTATTCTCTTCAACTCAAAGATAATAGTAACCCGGATAGTCCACGAATCCCATTTACAATCAGCTTTAACACAAGCGTATTTCAGGACTTGGCAAGCCATGTAACACACGTTGCAAGCTTGTTTGAAACAGTTGAGCAAGACCCAATATTAAACGTCGATACATTTTCAAATGAATTTATAATTTTAATCAACAATATCTTGTTTGGCTCAATCTCCGGCTTTGATGAAAGTATTGAGAAATTTTATTTTGATTTTATGGGCGTTGAAGGTGGCCAACTCAATCCATTACCAACAGGTGATTATGCATCATATTTAGTTGGCATAAATAGCAGCGGCGAATCAGAAATATGGGGATTTGCAATTGAACTTAGAGAACCCCTTTTAGGCAAAGAAGGTATCAGTGTCGCAATCAAACCTGGCTTTGAGTCTCATGCCCTTAAAGGTATTTATGTTACAGATAATGATTTGTGTCTAATCCGCGACCATTCCGGCAGCCGCGTCATTATTTTAAATAGCACCGACCTGACAAGCTTCCAGAAATTTACTTCGGATATAACACTCGATATAGAATTTTCAACCACAAAAGTATTGCGTACGTCTATTGCAAACTATATTTCCATAAATTTCCCGGATCTAAGCGATGCAGAACAAAATCTATTAGTAAACACACAATTGAGTGAAACAATGGCAATACCGGACATATCCAGTGCGATGACTTCATCCACTTCAACTTTAACCATTGAAATACCAACTGAATTATGACAACACTCTGGCGATCAAAAGCATTTTCAGCATTAGGTGCAGGCTTCAAGGCTGATGATACCCTCCATGATGGCATACACCTCAAGTGGATGTTCGACCCACGCTATGGCTTACCTATACAACAGGATAAACAAAAAACAACTGACGATGGGTTTTATGTATATAAACTGAATAAAAAAATCCCCTGTCTCAAACAAATACAGTTAATCCAATGGGTTGACAGCTCTAACATACCTGTATTTGCTGAAGCCAATAACAGTCCTGATGGGCAGCTTTTGATTGCAGCAGACAATAAATATTATTTTTTACGCAAAGCTGAGCAAGAAAGTAATCGCTTTGTTCAAAAACTAAGAAACCAGATTCGAGCCATACGCAAATGGAAAATAAACAAAGTTGAAACAGATTTTTTAGATTACTTAAATGACATAACGAAAACATTAAGAAGTGACCTGCATAAACCAGCCCCATCGTTAGAAAAAGCCGAAGTATGTGCAATAGATATTCGGTTTTCTGTTGGTACAGGTTTTAATCCTGTTGGTGATGGTTCAGGGAACAGTGGCTGTTTAGGTATACTAGTTTCAGCCTTTGCCAAAAAAACATATGCATGGGTTCGAGCTTATGACAGCAACAACCAATTGGTTGCCCAGGACTGGGTTGGGCGACATGCATTTTCGGGAATAACATCCCTTTCATATCTAACGCGTAATAAATTAACCGTGCAATTCCGAGCTCCAGGCATACATCATATCGTTATCGAACCGGTACCCAGTCAACCGGTTCTTGAACGAGATGAATTCACATGGATTTTTTGTGAAGATTATTGCAATGCCAACATTTGGGAGCTAGTCAACCCTAACCCAATTAACTTTAAGAATAGTGCCACGGCATATTCTGAAGATACACTTAAAAATTATTATTATCGCCCGTTTAAGAAAGTTTTTGACTGGACTTCAATCTTAAATAACTGGATCAACGGAGTTATTAATAACCCAGACTTACAATCCGTATTATCCATCAAGAATACATTTAAAATGTTTCAACAAAAACTAACCCTTGATGATAATAATCCAGCCCCACCCCCGGCAGAAGAGAACAAACTTAGCCAAAGTAAAATTCCAATCTTACCGGCTATCTTACAAGCATCGGTCGACCCGGCGCTTGCAAGTTTACTAGGACTATATTCGCAGCTTGATCCAGAAATCGACAAGCGTGATATTAAAATAGAAGCCCGGATGCCCTTTTTCGATTATGAAAACCTGCAATTTTTGGAAAACTTTCTAAAAGAAATTAGCAGCAAGCAAATACCTGCATTTTGGCTCGACAAATTCTCTGGCTTTGCTAATGAAATCAATAAAGCATCATTACGCTTTGCAGGTTTGGTTATTTGCCCGGTTGTTGCAACAAAACCATCACTCAATGATCCTGCACCCATAGACACATTTGTATCCTCGATGGATTTACCTAGCAATGAATTTGATGAAACCATACTACTGGTAGATTCACTCATTCAGTCTCCCAAACCACCTTTTTCACTAGAACCCTATAAGAGTGTGCAATGTTACGAACTTGAACGAAGTATTGAAGGCCAGGAATTTATTAACCCGGCAGCATCAGATGCAACCGACCCATTTAAAAAAATGGGTTTGCTCCCTCCTGTGTATATAGCCAAACAAAATGGCTCCAAACTTGAAATTAGAGATTCTTTTCAACTGCGCTTACCGCCAGATGAAAGTGTACAATATCGTTTACGTGCTTACGATGTTTTTGCCCGACCCGGCTTATGGGGCGATGGTGCGATAACCGCAATACCAATCCCATGCAAAGCCCCCGACCCCGCAAGCAACTTATCTACCCAGGTCGTACGTCGTGGTAACATTCTATGGGCTCAAATATTTGTAAGCGTCGATGGCATTCAAAAAGATTTACAGGCACGTGCAACGCAACTTGAAATTGCACTTTACGATATAGACAGCACCGATAATCGTGCAGCGGAGGAAATTGACTGGTCAGGTAACAAAGATGCAAGAGGACTAAGCCTGAGTTATGACACAAGCATTCAGTACCCCGACATAACAAGCCTAACGACACAATGCGTACGTCTGAACTGGACAGGCGACTCGCTCAACTGGGCCATTGATGCTGCCAATACCTGCGATACTATTTACCCAATCACAACCCCAACCGTTGAAGTTTTCGAGAATCAGGTCTTGAATGAGTCAACCAGTAACTTCCGAACATTTAAATTTGAAATAGCACTTGCAGACGTAACAGGATTAACACCAGGAACACATGCATGGTGTAGCCGCATTCGCATTAAAGGTATTTGCGACAATCTAGCTGAAAAGTATTCTAAAGAGTCCAGCAATAGTTTCCAATATCGTCTTGTTGCACCACCACCGCCAGTTATTCAACCAGCTTTATCGATAATACCAGAAAGTACGTACCCAGATTCACAAGGCGATGCCTATTATAATATTGATCTTGCCAACTATCTCGGGGCTGCAAGCAACCCAAAACTAATCAATATTTATCGAATTGAACTTGAAAAACTAGAAGAAAATATTAGCACTCTCGTTGATAAAAACATTTTACTCGCGGGTGCAGAAGCAATACTGCTAAACCTTGCAAGAGCAAACCGCAGCCGCTATCAAAAAATTAACGACAAACCAATAGCCGTCAGTAGCAGTGACCACATTTATTCTGTGAAGATACCGGGAGAGTTAGAAACCTATCACGTACTCGGCATTGTAGGCAGCAATAACCAACTTGAAGAAAGCAGCTGGGACGAAGCGGCCATTGTGTTATTTAAAACGCCTCAACCAGTCGATATACCCAAAATTAATTTTGTAAGCTTAACCAACAGTAAAGCATCTTCCTCAATATCATCAAAGCTGACGTTTAGAACAGAAGCAGGAAGTGTAAGCAGTGAAAGTTCAATAGCGCCCAAGATACAAATTATTCGCTATGACTTAAGTGCGAAACAAAAACGTTTTATTGGTGAAAGTATCGGCAGCTGGAATGAAGACCAGCAGTTTTACCAGTTTTCCTACCAGGATCTTAGCATGAAATCGTGGCGCCGTTATCACTACGAAGCAACCTTGCTATACAGTGCAGATAAATACAGTGGTGCATTTGTTAAATCTAAACAACATGCCTACGCCGATTTATTAGCTGATGGCATTATCACCCCCTTTGCTGGCAGCCCCGCACCAACTATTACTACAATCGGCAGTGGATTTTCCGTGTTATTTGAACTGGCTATTGGTGATTTTTCATTTTCCATAAGCAAAACCAATGCAGCCAAAAACAAAATACGCTGGTCTGGCAACTTACTAAACGGTGAAGTAACGGATTCAGAAGATATTTCACTAAAAATCAACAAAACCACCGGACGATACCAATTAACACTAAACGATACCAACAGTGCAGCGGGAGATTACACCCTACGCTTGTTTAGAGATCAACAAATTCCATGGATAAAGAAGCTTGAAACATTATGAGTGAAGACATTCTAATCAAAGGCGGCAATATTTCTATCCCGAGTGATAAACCCTGGGAAATTCGTTTTGATAGTGCAGACGATATTATTTTACCCTTTCGAGGTACGGTTGTTATACCAGCCAACCCTACAACCGAACTTGATTTTGCACGTATTGGTATATACGAATCAATGTTTATATCTTTTAAATACCCTTTAGCCGTTGAAGGTGAAGCGACTCAGCGTAAGTTTCCATTTTTACGCGATTATAAAAATCAAAGCATTATAACCAGCCGCCCTACACTAATACTGGTTGCAGATGATTACTCCTACTTAGACAACTTAAACTTTGGACAATTATTTCAAGATATTAGCGAATTTTATGAACCACAATTTGTAGAAAATATTACAATATCAAGCATACCTCGATATTTACTAATTGAGTTTGATTCAGCTCTGTTTACTGGTGATACACAGCTACCCGAAAATGCCCGGCCGGTTTCAAGAAATAAAGAGTTAAAGCTAAAAGTTAATACCGAAACAGAATCAGGGCTAGTAGAACTAAGAACTATTTTATCCAGTTTATCAACACTTTCCGGAAACATTCGTGCGTTTGATCAAGCTGGCCGTCAAACTGAAGCTTATTCTGCCTTACGTGCATTAGGTGTAGACAAAACAATTAGTGATCAACCTGCTATTGATGGCTCAACTATCAAAGTACAATTTGTTGATTTACACGGTAATGTTCTAAATCTCGACACATTTCCATTATCGCACTTAAATATAACTCCCGCACTTGGTGGCGAAAGCGATTTTGAAATACGTCAATTTTACACCCTGAATTTCTCAGGAGCCGAAAGAAAGCTTAACTTTAATTTAAAAACAGTGCCTGGCAGTTTGGCAGATGGTGATTTTGAATATATGTATCATCTTCATTATTTTTGTCTATGGCCGGGTTATGGATATAAATTAAAAGAAATAAAAAGCGATAGCTCTAGCGCTAAATTAGATTTAATTAAAAACTTTGATCCTGCAGAAAACACACAACCAACTTTCGTGCGTATCTGTATATTTCATCCCCAGTTAGACTTTCAGTCAACAATAGGTGGAGACATAAAGTTTACAGAATATAATGACTTCGATTTAAAAAAACATAAAAAAGTTGTTTTTCAGGACAATAAAATACAGTTTTTTTCAAGCGAAAACAAAGTAAAAATATTTAATAGCGGCGACCAGTTCTTTAAGCATTTATATAAACTTGTTAAAAAACTTAAAACTGATGATGAGTATTATCAAATTAACTGGTCATCGAATCCACTATTACATTTAAATGGCAGCATGGCCTTACGCGCGATTACACACACTGATACCGATAGCACCACAATCAGGCAACAAATTGAATCCCTGCGTACTCAATCCATTATTGTTAATATTATTAGCACCAATAAATTTGCTGTGTGGTTACCTAATCGCATCAATGCAGGCGCAGTATTTACCAATGACTTTTCTGTCGAAATTAAACCAGCACCATCTATAGGCGTATTTGAAAAAGTCGTCCACAAAGGGTTTGTTCGTTCTAATACCGTTTGTGCCTGGAAACTTAAAGTAGTCGATCCCGATTTACCAATCCGTAGCGCAGGCCAGCATCATGTGCTTGCCTATTGGAAAAACAGTATGGGAAATGTAATTGATACTCAACTTGATGAATTACTGGTTACGCCCTCACAAGAAGTAGTATCCATTAACAATATTTTTCCTGATGCTGCTTTTAGTTTAGAAACAGATGAATCAGATCCACCACAGCTACAAATTCGTCGGCTCGATACTATAACAAACATTACGGCAAGCCCGGGGCTTTCGACAGCAACGGGCGCACTACAGCTTATAGTGATTAATCTTGCTAGTGGTGGCTTTTATTTACTGCCCATTGAGCCACCAGGGAGTGACCCAACCAGTTCAGATGTTATTCTGACTATTGCAAGCGACTACCCGGAACCAGATTCTCAGCGCACAGCCATTGAAGAATTAATTTCTACTTTTAGCGCGGGTGATAAACTTCTATTTTCAATTGGCCAGTTAACAACAAGCGTTGACAGTTTATTAACAGAAATGTTGTTAACCGACTTTACCGAAAAACAGTTTTCTAACGATGACATTCGAACAGCCAACATCCCATTAAATAATCAGGAGCTTGGTGGATTACTTCGTTCAAGTATACAAAAAGGAGTAAAAGTAAAAGGATTGTACTGGGAACAATATCTTGCAACATTAACTGGTAGTTCTTCGGCACAAAAAGGGCTATCGACAAATGAAAGCATTGTAAACATTATCAACCGTTCTATTGATGGTTCTCGAGGACATGCTTTTAGAGATCGTTCAACACGTGATTTTGGTTCATGGCACCAGAAAGCAACGATCATTTTCAAGGATAATCCATCAGATGACCTATTTCCTCCTCCAGCAAGTAAATCTGTTATATGTTATATCGGAGGGCTGGACTTAACCACAGGCAGGTGGGACACACCGCTCCATTTTAACAAAGACCCCGATCGTCAGGGCAACCCCTGGTTTGATGTTCATGTTTATATTAATGGAGATGCAGCCATTGACGTAATGCAAAGCTTCAAGCACCGCTGGAAAGCAATGGAAGCCTTCTTAACACCAGGAATGGATGACTGCCGTCCGGTAAACGCATCAACTGAATTAGCTAACTCCGTTAGTTTACCATTTAGAATGCCAAATCCGGTTGAAGAACGTATTAAAGCGCCTAAAAAAGGTAATGCCTTTATTCAAATCAATCGCACTATTCCACCACTCTCTTGTTTTGCCAACCCAGCCGTTATAGCAACAACGGGGGTCAGCATTTCAAATGAAGACGGTGAACTAGCGGCACTCGAATCCTATAAATATGCAACCTCTAATGCAAAACGTTTTATATTTATTAACGACCAATATTTTTTCAGCCTTGAAATGGCTCTATTGCTTCATGAAAGATTAAAAGCCGTTGATGGACCAGACTTTTTAGTCTTAGCTGTACCCAAAAACCTGAATGAATCAAAGTATATTGACCCACATTTATTTCAAATACGAAAAATGGCAATCCAAGTATTAAAATATGGCGCAACCGATTCAAGTGGTGGCTCGGGCCCCCGTTGTGGCCAAATAATACCTCTTACGTCATCAACTGCAGATACTGATGTAAGTAATAAAGTTGCTGTTATGATCGCAACAAATCAGGAAGGAAAGGACATTTACATTCATTCAAAACATTACATTGTTGATGATGTATGGATGTCGATTGGCTCTGCTAATACAAACAATCGTAGTTTAACATTTGATATGGAAATGAATGCCGCCATTATGGGTAAAAAATTATTTAAAGGTGGAACAGATATCGTAAGAAACCAGCGAATAAGTATCTGTAGACAGTTGCTCGGCTTACCCAATGCCTATAGTGCGCTATTACAAGACCCTTACGCTACTTTTCGTTTGTTCAAAGCTATCGAAGGTCAGGAAGAATCCAATAGTTTCCGATTACATCCCCAGCCATTGATGACAAAATGGTTAAATGTAGATTATAAAAAACGTACCGGTAATGCCGCATTTGATAACGAAGTTGATATTGTAGCAAGCCTGGATCTAAATGATGCATCGTTCAACTTTTTAACCTGCAACTTACTCGACCCTGATGGCCGAAGCCCGGACTCAAACCGACTCGCCGTACTAACAGCACTTGGTGGTATCGGTAAAACAGCGCCATCAGCAACAGCAAATTTAAGCTTTACTTACGATGCCTTGTGCGACAGCGAAATTCGTACACGAATTTCTGCCGCAACAGCCGTAAAAATTTATATCCAGGTATCCATAACAACAAACGAAGAAGGTAGCTTTATTACTAAAGGCCCCTTCGACATAGAAAATTATTTACTGGATATTTCAATAGAAACTTCTGCAATAATATTAACCGGCAACCTTAGTGGTGTCGTTACAATTCCACTTTCCACCCTAAACACCATTATAGCTCATGTATATGTAAAAGATGAATCAAGCGACACCATTATTTGCACAGCAGAACAAGTATTTAATCCATCGACTAGCGTTCCAGCAATTACCTATGGTTCATTCCGAAATGTTGTTCTAACGTTGGAAGCACCCTAAAACAACTCTCTGAGTTAACAACACATATACCTTAAAAATGGAGCTTGAAGGCTTTATTCTTTGTTTGCTTTACTGCAACACACATTCCTTCGGACGTTGCTTGATAAAATTCATGAGGATCTTTGCAAAAATATACATTTTGCTCGCATTTAGTACAAAACCGTATCGTGTCATTTTCTGTTTTTTCTAAATCATCCCTGAGTATGATGAATATTCGTTAATGCAAAATTTGAGAGTTTATGACGAAGGAGTTTATTAATTCTATTATGTTCATTTCGAGCAGACTTCTTTGTTGGTGATACCTCATCACGATAGCGTTTTAAGATGTCACCGAATGTCTTACTCATCACTAAAGCGCCTGGCTTTAATGACTACTCAAGCTCTACACCTCAACGCTTGTGCATGTAATTTTGTGTCGAAGGTCTTTGATTTTTTTACGCCAAATTTTCTAACTTCAGCGTGCCATCTTTTAGTTTTTGTTCTTCGTATTGTCACCATATTATTCATCCATTTTCGCAATCTGTTCGCAATTTACTCACAAAAAACGGCAAAACATGGCTATATATACAAGATAATATACATAACAATTCAAGCATAAGTTATTGAATAATAAGAAATTGCCAGACTTTATCTATCTATTTGGCTTATTGTACGCTAATTACGTATAGATATTTTAATTCCCCCTTAAATACAACAAATAGCTGATTTAAACTTAAATATTCATTTTTCCTATACCATATTGCGCTATATATAGACCATATAACGCCTTTATGAGCCATTTTATAGTGCATTTATAATATGAGAAAATCACTGACACACACATATTCACGCTACAGCAATGATGCTGTACAGCTTATCGGTCGCCTTATTAGAGTCGCTCGTAAAGAGCGCAAACTTACAGCCCCGGAGCTCTCTGAGCGTGCGGGTATATCCCGAGGATTACTTCAACGTATCGAAAAAGGTGACCTCAACTGTAAGATTGGCGCTGTTTTTGAGGTGGCTGCCATTGTTGGTGTAAAGCTATTTGATGCCGAAGCGACAACATTGTCAAAATACATTCGTGAAGCGGAAGATAAACTCACATTACTACCTAAATCAGTGCGCCAGAAAACAAGAGCTGTAGACGATGATTTCTAATATTTAATACAAAGAATCCTATGTCTGGATTTGGCTACCAGAAGAAACCGAGCCCGTTGTAGCAGGAAAGCTGGAAGAGGATGGTAGTAATGTTCAATTTAACTACGGTAAAAGTTATTTAGGTCGAATGCATGATTCAAAAATGGCATTCCCTATCTATGCCGTTGAACTTCCTTTAAAGCCTGGAATTTTACCTCTACTTAATGGCCTAAACATGCCCGGTTGTATTCGGGATGCTGCCCCCGATGCATGGGGTATGTAATCCCCCCGAAAAATAACAGGCGTTTTAAGTAGAAAATTCTCGTAAACTAAGAACAGGAGTTTTCTATGAAAAAATCACGATTTACCGACAATCAG
>VAPL010509685.1_pt1 | contig 11967 bp, 10 predicted proteins | sample 3395061 | NCBI WGS metagenome assembly VAPL01 (sample SAMN08290444, study PRJNA428436) | hydrothermal vent metagenome | isolation source: Deep-sea hydrothermal vent chimney 2 | place: Pacific Ocean: Juan De Fuca Ridge | depth 2182 m m
ATGTTTTAGGTGCTTTAACTGCCATTCTATTAAGCGGAGAAGTATTGTGGCTCATCGCTGCTTATGCGATTACAACCTTCATCGCAACTCTTTTCTTCTATATTTTTATTTTGCACAGATTCAAACCACCAACAATAACAACCATCGGAGATACAATTAAGTACGGTCGCAATCTAAGCTTCATAAGAATAATAGGTCCAATTGTTGCACAAATAGACAAGATTATTCTTGCTCACTTCTGGGGTCCAGCTCAGCTCGCCGTCTACTCACTCGCCATGGCTGTACCAGAGAGAGCAACATCATATATAAAAAACTGGGTTGGTCTAGGATTCCCAAAATTCGCAGCTAAAACCCCCGAAGAAATCAACACCGTCTTTTATAAAAGAATTTTCCAGGGCATGTCTGTTGGCACTGTAATAGCACTCTTTTACATAGTAATCGCACCATATCTATTTAAGTACTTATTACCACAATATCTAGACAGTGTTATTTATTCACAAATTCTTGCAGTAAGCTTCATCTTCGCGATGCCCAATCGCTACATCAGTCTCCTGTTCGAATCCCAGAAAATGTCCCGTTTGATTTTTATCAAAACTATTATTCAAAGCGCTATAGTCATCTTACTTTACATTGTGCTGGGTATTTGGGGAGGAATCCTTGGGCTTGTTACAGCGCATGTATTAAATTCATTTATTGGAATGATTATTAGTATATCTATCTGGCGATTCAAAAACCCCAAATAACAGGGAATTAAATCTTGTATGCGCAGGTATCACCTCCATGTCTAAACCATTTATAACCTTGGGTTTCAAGTAAGTGCTCGCACTCTTTGCGATCACCGTAAGATAAATGACTACTTTCAAAATTTATTAGGCTTGGTGAAAACTGATCAAAATCAAACATCTTAACTATTTCATAATCATATCCTTCACAATCCAATTGGATCATATCTATTTTTTCTACTTTGTACTTCTTAATAAGATCATTTAAAGAACAAGTGTTTAGTAAAACCTCTTGTATATAGTCATTAACATCTGCATATTTAGGTATCTTCTTTTTTAGGGTACGCTTAATTACCTCTTTGTTAAGAGAGGCTATTCCGGTTACACGTTTGAAATTCTCTTCTGTTTTAAATGATTCTTTTGCCAAATAAAAAGGTTTAGTTCCAGTTTCTTTTGCTATTGCAATATTTACACATTTTACATTGTTATAATTTTTATATGTCGCTTGAAGTAATTTAAAAACATCAGGCTGAGGTTCAACAACAATTCCAGATAAATTACACTTAGTAATGTACGGAAATACAGGATCATTGGTTTCTCCATCATTTGCACCTATCTGCACAAAGAAGAAATTTTTGGGATCTATATTAAAAAAATACAGATTCAAAAAATCCTCTCTAGAGATCTGCTCTTCCTCTTGTATATTTCTACCTTTTGTCTTGGTAATAGCATACCCAGTAGACTCCACAATTTTTTTTATGATTTTTTTGTACATATATGTATCTGTTATAAAAAAATAAACGCGCTAAGTAATTGCGCGTTTATTCCCACTAAAAACTTTTTTGCTCTACGGCACTCTTCCACTTACCCTGTATTGTAAGAATACCCCTAATAATGTCTCGAACGGCCTGATTACCACCAACACACTTAGAAACATAATCTACTGAACTTAAAACTTCCTCCTGAGCATCTGCAGGAGCGGCCGAATATCCTGCAAGTCTGAGCATTCCCAGGTCTTGTATATCATCACCCAAAATTGCTATTTCGGACATTTCTAGCCCAAGCATTCTTGCAATTTCCTCAACCTTTTCCGACTTATTCTTTACACCAGCGAAAACATGTTTTATTCCTAGCTGTTTCGCTCTGTATTTTACAGCACCAGAATCTCGACCAGTAACAATTATAAAACTATCTTCTCCAAAGGTTTGTAGCCAAATTTTTACAGCTAATCCATCTCTAGTATCAAAAGTATATAATTCTTTCCCGTCGTCCAATACACTGAATTTACCATCCGTAAACACACCGTCGTTATCTGATATGATGCATTTTATCTTTCCAATTTTCTTAAAAATTTCAGTATTTTCCATGTTCGTCTCCTCACTTAAAGATTTAGAATAATTATAATAAGTTCCTCTGTTAAAGCTTATATCATATGTTTTCCAGAAACACAAACCCTGTAATCACTTTTCAAGACGCTTTTTAAAAATACGGCGAACCTCTTCCAGTTCTATTGGCGTATTTACCCCCAAATTTCCAGAATCAACCTTAACAATTCCTAGTTTATACCCATTCTCGATTATCCTTAATTGTTCCACGCCTTCTGTGCGCTCAAGTGGAGATTGCTCCATCAATACATACTTTTTAAGAAAATCCATCCGCATAACCATAACACCAGTAATATGATAATAGTCCATATTATTCCCTCTATACCAATGAGGGATCATTGCACGAGAGATATAGAGAGCTTGGTCATATCTATTCGTTACAACTTTCACAATACTATCCACACCAGGCATAGCCTGGTTAGTGATCTTATCAGCGGCGGCAACAGCATCAAGTTCTGGATTATCCTTTAGTCTTTTTATGCAGTCATCGATAATAGAAGCCGAATAAAGTGGCTCATCCCCCCATATCACGGCAACAATATCTGGGGCAAATTCATCAAACTTTTCAGCTGCTTCACATGCTCTGTCTGTGCCAGTCTTGTGATTTTCAGAAGTCATTATAGTGCTAGCTCCGAATGATTTCGTTACTTCAGCTATATGCTCGGAGTCTGTGGCAACAACTAACACATCAACCAACCGTGCATCTTTACTTCTCTCATAAGTCCGCTCAATTAGAGTCTTACCATGTATATCCTTCAGCATCTTTTCTGGAACACGTGTAGAACCAAGTCGTGCTGGAATAATGCCGAGTACTTTAATCGTTTTAGTCATAATGTCACCTATATTAACATTTTTTATACTCTTTTCAAGAATTGCTCTATTTCATCAACCACCCACTTGCTTCCATTTTTATGTGGGTCTCCAAAGTATTGCTCACGTAAATCAATAATATCATCGGGAGAGATTGCGTACACACCCTTAATTCTTTCTATAAGCTCTACGGGATTTTCGGCGAAGAATCTCCTGCCTCCACTATACTCAATCATACTGTAATAGTCACCCCATTTTTGTGTACGTAAAAATACAGGAACTTTAAGCTGGAGCAACGCTTCCAAGACCCCAGTGCTATGACAACCAACAACCACGTCAGCATTTTGTATTGCTTCTTGCATTCCACCTTTAATGATTTGTACATGTTGTAATTTTAAAACCTGTGGTTCATTTTGCAAAAGCCACTTCTCAAATCCATCACTACCAGGTCGAAACTTTATCGTCAATTTTATATCTCTCCGATCAAGAAGTTTATGGAGGTATGGCATCACCTCACTTGGTGCAGCGGTCTGTTCGGCGATGAAAAGCACAGTGATAAATTCTCCTTGTGTCCCAGTAGCAATGTTTGATTCTTTCTGTACTTCAAGTGGGCGCATGGGGCCAGATACATAGAGCTGCTCAGGTTTATACGCCTGGCTATTCTTGATATAGTGTTCTTTCCACCATTCACTCCAAACACCATACACATCAACTGAGAACATCTTCTCTCCATCAAAACCGGACATAAAATCATATGGGTTTGCGTAACGAGACGCAACCCCGTGCAAGATACCCACGGTGGATATGTCATTTAATTTACATCCCAAAACAGCGTGGATGTTGCGCTCCGACACCGACGGAACCAACGCCACCCTAACGCCAGTTGAACGTAAAATCCATTTCATAATCCGTATTGCCCATATATCATCATATACACCCAGGAGGTGTTTGGTTGCGATCAGAAGTTTAAACCGTTCCTCTGGATTTATTACTGAATCAAAAGCATGAGAATCGAATCTACGCTTGGCGCAACGACGCCCACCAGACAGAATACTCGCAAACCGCCCTGCAAAAGACACGGCCTCGGAGTATATCACAGGCCTTCTTCTCTTGATCGCATGTTTAAGTACAGTTTTCCAAGACTCAAGACTGCGTATAAATTCAACAAAAGGAATATCTCTTTGTTTCAACTCTTCGTAGATGAATCCCATTCTAAAATCGTAGTCCTTTAACTTTTCAAATTTATCGCCGGTGAATAGCACAAGACGATGCTTACGCACCATAAGAATAGGCAGACACAGAAAAGTAATTACAATTTGTAGAAAGATTCCAAATGGAAGGAAGGTCGGACTTTTAAAACTCGATTCACGAAGCACGGCGACTTTACACCCATACACCTGAAGATAGTAAAAGAAAAGATCTTTATATGGAGGCCGGTAGAAAGATATACCCTGAAAGCCTTTTAGATATTCAAGTAACTTTCTATATTGCGTGTACGGTAGGCAAAAATAATGAAAGAGGCTGTTGTAGTGTATCCACCACAACTCGTAGCCCTTATAGAAAAACGATTTAGTTAGGCGGGAACCATTTGGGAGCGTCAGAAGAGAAAGCTCTTCAAGAAAAGTGCTTGCTTCGTAGACACTTCCCGGACCAACTAAGGTCTCTAGTTCAATAAACCGACAACCCAGATATTCCACATCCTTTTGAAACATTTTGTTTGCCACAATAACATTAAACTTTTGCCTCAATATATGCCCAGCAGGAAAATCTTTACCGAAAACAACAAGTACTGTGTTTTTAAGTTTTGAAGTTACCATTATCTTAATAAATTAGTCGGGGATTAACATTTCCCTGTTAAAAAATACAGAACTATTAATATAAATTTTCTGAAACATGATTGTAAAAAAATAATACAATTTATAACCTTACAAGGTCTCTGTCCAAAAAATATTTTTGACACACAGTATGTTAATTAAAGCGTTACCTCTTTCTTTCATATAGCTAATTATAGCTCCATCATTTGTAAACTCTTCTAGATGCCCTGTGCCATGATCGACAACAAAAACCCGAAACCCGTGCGATCTTACTTTTTTTAAAACATTCATGCTAGTAGGCTTAAATTCCATGACTATAATTATATCAGGGTTTTCATTAATTATATTCTTGGCGCCAGCAAGTGCAAATTCTTCTGCCCCTTCTATGTCCATTTTTATGAAATCAATTTTAGTATTTATATTTTTGAAATAATCATCAAGTCTAATTGTTTCAATATCAACAGAAATACTATTTACTTCTTTTTCAATAATACTGTGAGCACCAAGATTTTCCGAATTCAGATTAAGTTTAATTAAACCGTTTGAATTGTAAACGGCTTTATTTTCATAAGTACAGTTCATCAAATTATTTAATACGATATTCTCTCTCAAGAACAAAAAATTATGATGTTCTGGTTCAAAAGAAAAAACACGACCATTAGGACCAACTAGTTTTGAAAATAAGGTTGAGTAATATCCTACATGAGCACCTGCATCTATAACCGTCATACCTGGTCTTATAATTTTTGTGACTAATTTAGTAAGCCCACATTCCCAATATCCGTATTGCAAAAGTCTTGAAGAAATAAGCTTATCTGATAAATCAATATGTAATTTAATCTTATTGTTGGTGGATATAATCATTACTCCATGTTTATTCTTAACCTTATTGTAGAGAAAGTAAAATAGTCCCTTAATTTTAGGAATCTTGTCAGCTCTCAAACTTCTCAAAAATAGGTAGAATTTCAATGATAAAAAAAGTGGCATTGACGGTCGAACTCTTTTAATAACAGTGTAATAATTTAAAGTTTTATTAATGTGAATATTTAGAGAAAATTCTTGGCACAATCTTTCATACCCAGCCTTACCAAATTTTTCTGCTTTAGTGGAATTTTTAAGTAAATCGATAATTTTATCAGCTGATGCTAATGGATCGAAAAAGTTTGTTACATATCCCGTCTTATTATCCAGTACAATCTCTTTCGGTCCACCAAAGCAAGTTACTACTGATGGCTTTTTACACACCATCGCTTCTATGCAACCCATTCCAAATGGCTCTATATAGATAGATGGTACTATCAATATATCACTTACATGATAAGCAGATTTTCGCTCATCACCAGAAATCCAGCCTGTAAAAACAAGGTTCTTCTCTATCCCTTTACTAATAGAAACGCCTTCCATCTCTAAAGCATACTCATTTTTATCACCCATCACTAATAACACCGCCTCTGGAACCTCGCTTACAACTTTTCCCATAGCTAAAATTGCTTGCCTCCCCCCTTTTTCTCTACTTAGCCGTCCTCCAAATAAAACTATTTTCTTGCCGTGCAAATTATATTTTTCTATAAATTTTTCTGTTTCAAATGCATTAACATCCCAATCATTTACATTAATCCCATTATAAATAACTTCTGCATTACGTATACCATTATGGTTAAGAGCATCTCTTAAGGTACAACTTACTGTAAAAACCCTATCTACGTATCTCAAATAGTATCTAATAATTAAATTACGAAATGGATTATATCTTTTCTTGTACTTGCTAATCTGTTGCCATATAGATATTTGATAGTTCAAATCATCATTACAAGAAGTATTTTCCCTAATTGATTCCACTAATTTCCCATAGTGGAAAAGCATGAAATCATGAGCAGTTAAAAATACTTTTGCTCCATTTTTTTTCGCAATTTTTAAACAGTGATATGAAATGCATTGATGAATATTGTGTGCATGAACGATGTCTGGTTTCAATTCTTTGATTATCCCATCGATATATCGTACTGTTGTTGGATTATAGAGGCTAAAATACGACCTGAAGCGCTCTTTGTAATTTGAGTAAGTCTTAAAAATTTTGATACCATTATATTCTGAGACACCTACTTCCCCAATATCTTGAACTACTGTAATTACAGACACGTCATGACCTTTTTCTACAAACTTTTTGGCATCTTCCAAAACTATATTACCAACAGTAGTACGTTCCAGAGGAAATTTGTCAGTTAAAAACAGTATCTTCATATATTTTTGATAATATCAACAATCCTCATGGAATCCTTTCTTAAATCTTCAAAAACTGGTGACTGCTTTGGTGGATTTTTTAAAGTATCGATAATTTTCTTTTTCACTAGCTCAGTGTTATTTACAATATCATCAATAGAAAAAAAAGAACCACGTAACTTCATTTCATTCACCAATGCTTGAACTTTTTCATCATAGATAACACCCAATATATGTAGATCACCAACATTGGAAGCCATAATCATAGAATGCATCCTCATTCCAATGAATAGATTAAGGTTTGAAACATAATCTACATACTGTGCGGGTGTTGATATATCTGGGTATTCTAAATCTATACCCGGATTCAATTTTTTTAACAAAAGCTCATACATGAAAAGATCTCTCGTAGGTGCACTAGGGAGATAAACTAATTTTGCTCCAATTCTTTCATGTAAATCATTTAAAATTTTTGCAAAGGAAATTACAAAACTTTCTATCTCACTCATGTCTGAAAAATCCGCTTTCCAAAAAGTTATATCGAAGCCAATTTTTTGTCTAGTATTTTGGTGTATAGTTTTATCCAACTTAGAAAAATGAAATACTGGATCACGTACTATTTTGATTTCCGCCATAGAAAAATGTTTTGACATGTTTAAGAAATTATCCTTACTTGCCTTGTCTCTAACTGAAAAGATAGCAATTTTTCTTATTTTATTTACCAACTCTATCACCTCAGGCTTAGAGATCTTATCAATACCTATTGACCATACAATTATCTGCTTATTCAAAGATTGAGCCAATAATAGTGGTTTTATATAAATGTTAAGCCAGTATTTTTTATTCCTGATAAGATTACCTCCTCCCCAGATAAACACGTCACAAAACACGATGGCAATCATCCCAGCAAGTAAATCAAACAATTTGATTGGTCTGAGTAATGTCCTTTTCCGAAAATCCATCGACCTAATTTGAATATTCCCATTACCGACAAAATTAGGATGCGATGCTAAAAATGCATCCTTCCTAAAAACAAGAACTGTAATGGTGGTAGTTGAATCTATGGAATAAATATCCTCAATAATAGTCTCGCAAATTGCTTCGTCGCCCAAATTTCTCATACCGTAACCGGCACCAATAACAATCTTTTTACAATCTCTTTGTTTCATTTTATTTTATCAACTCATCAACCTTTTTTATAGCCATCTCAATAGATATCTCATCTGTATGTCATTTTGCCTATACTATATCATAAAGTCTCGCATTCATCATGTGAACCTTTGGAATTCTGTCTTTAATCTTCATAATTTTATGCCCTTCTCCTACTGGAGACTGGTCTCTAACATCAACAGGACCAATAATGTCAACTATCGCAACACCAAATGCTTCTGCTGTATAAATCGGTCCAGAACATACAAAACATACTCAATAGTTTCGTAATTCATTAGTAATACGACTCATTACATAAACATTATTCATAAAAACAATTAACAACATTTGAAACCTCTTATTTTAATCTATATGAATCGATACACCTCAATATATTTTTCAACAACGTTGCTCCAGTCATGCTTTTTTGCCCAAATAGCCCCGTTGCACCCTAGTCTCCTGGCCAAATTATCACTTTCTAGAATTTCCGCAATAGCATCAGAGGTGGCTTCTGGATCACTTTGTTGAACCAATATCCCTGTTTCATTGTTTTTAATAGCATCTTCAGCTCCAGAACCAAAACTACCTATTACTGGCAATTCACAAGCTCCTGCTTCCAAATACACCAAGCCGAATCCTTCAAAATTATTATTTTCACTCACTGGAGTGAGAATGAAAAGTTTAGCTTTTTTGTATAGATTTTTGAGTTCTTTATCAGATATTGAAGTAAAAAACTGTACACTGCCCTCTAAAGACAAGTTGGAAATAATCTTTTTAAAATGGTTAACGTAAGAAGAATCTGTCTGATCTCCAACAATGTAATATTTTAAATTTTTGAACTTAGTCAAAACATTGGCAAATGCTGGAATAGAAATATGATATCCTTTACGATATTTTACAGCCCCGACACTCAATATAAAGGCTTCTTTGTATTCTACATGTTCTGTTTGAAATTTATCATAATTTATTCCATTATTAATAACTACAAGATTGTTTAAATTAAACTTTTCCATGCGCTCTTTCGTATAATTACTAACACAAATTACCTTTTCTGCATTTTCAAATGATTTTTTATGAAAATATTTCTTATATACAGACAGTTGGTATGGCAAAACTCCAAAAGTACCATGAGTAGTAATAAAATATTTCTTACCAGTAAATTTAGAAATCCAGTACGCGATATAAGAATATGGTTCCACTAATGAATGAATCATGTCACAATTTTTAAATTGCTTTCTCATACGAAGTGCGTACCAAATAGCTAAGAAGTATTTCTTCTTGTAACTAAGTCGATTCGGGAGTCCTTTTGCTATTACAACTTCAATACCTTTACTTTTTAGAGCCTTAATAATATCTATTGAGTATCTGCCGTAACCATTCTTTTCAGTAAGTTCACTTGTTAAAATAAAAATTTTCATAATAAATCTGGGATTATTATTAAAATATTACCTTCGTATCACCTCTACAAGATTATATCTAACACCGCCCTTTATACATTTTAACTTAAATTCATTTCCAAAAACAGCACACAAAACATCAAAAGAAGGGCTGGTAACCCAACCACCATTCTTTGAATACCTAACTTCAGTAACTGCACTGCGACGAGATAATCCAGGATGTCCTCGTAGCCATGTTTTTGAGTATGCTAAATACCCTACAGGTTTTGCCAAATCAAGCTCTATAAAAGCACGCTTACCAATCACTTTTTTAAGTTGTTCAATCGCCCCAAAAATATCTTGTATCTCAGTAAGAACAGCAATACAAAATACAATATCAAATGGTTTTGAAAAAAAATCTAAATCAAAGATACTACGTTCTTCAAACTTAACATCAAGTCCTTCATTTTCTGTAAGTATACGGGCTTGATTAATACGTTTTGTATCTATGTCAACACCAGCAACTTCAGTGGCACCACCTTCTTTTGCCCAGAAGCAATACTGTCCAGAATTACACCCGATATCCAAAACTGTCTTGCCTTCAAAATCAATCTGATCAAAAAATGACCTGCGTGAATCTGTTGGAACTTTTCCTGGGGTTTTAAGACCATTTGACAATTCAATCGTCTGATACCAATCTTGGCTATCGATCCATTGTTTGTACTCGTCTTTATTTTTGAAAATAACCATATTTTATATTGCGTAATAAGCAGAATAAATTATACACTAACTGATTAGGAAACACTAATACAGCGGGTAATTCATCATTTCCGAGTGCGAGTAATGCAGCAGCGCGGTGATGTCCACCATATATATAGACATATCCATTCTTTTTTACCCCATCGATTCTTTCGGAAGAAGAGTCATACCCCAAATTTTTAATACTCTCAAGAAGTTCAAAGCGTTGCTTCACCCTTTCGCGTATAGTGTCTCGTATAACCTCATCACTAGCATTTTCAAAGATATTTCCGCTGCGTTTTTCTATAAGTAAGTATAAAGACCCTTTATACATTCCACCTTCACTTTTTGCTACTTTGTGATAATTTTGCAACTGCACTTTATACCATTGTTCAAAATTCTTTTGTGCTAATTCTTTTTCACCCCGTGCATACTGACAAAAAAATGTATAGACGGGCCACATATCTATTGAACGCCCACCGTATCCTTCAACAACATAGGATGATAAATTACTATGTCGTAATTTAGAAAAAGGAACAGACTGACAGATTTTTTTTCTGAGAAAAGATAACATTTTTTATTTTTGTAATATTTTTATGATCATTAGTGCGCGACTATCCCAAGTATACTGTCTTACATCTTCCAAAGCTTTCTTGCCATCTTTATTCAAAGCTAATCTTATTCCACCCATAAGAGCCTTGGGGTTATCAGCTTCAATTAAAGTACTATTCTTTTCATTTAAAATCTCTCTAATACTTGGTAAATCAGAAGCCACTATAGGGGTACCACTTGCCATGTATTCAAATAATTTCATCGGTGACGTATATAGCCTTGAAATGTCACTTTTACCTGAATTAGGCAATACGAGCACATCGGCTGACTTTAAATAATATGGCATATCTTTGTGTAATTTTTGTCCCAATATGAAAACATTCTGCACATCTCCATACTTCTCTTTAAACTTTACTACGTCTTTATCTATACCACCAACAAAGACCATTGTCTCATCCTTACTTAAATACCTAGAGCTTTCTGCAAGAGTATGCACCCCTTTCCATTTATAAAGATGTCCTGTATATAGAATAATCTTTTTACCCAAAGGTAAATTAAGTTTTTTTCTCGCTTCTTCTTTTGAAATACCTACATTGAACTCCTTAATATCTACGGCATCTGGAGCGACAATAATTTTATCTTCCCTAACACCTTTTTTAATATAGAAATCTTTAAGTCCTTGAGAAATTGCTACTATTTTATTAAATCTTTTTATTATGAAGTTTAATCTTGGAGTGTGTGCTTCATATACTGTATTCTTCTTCAAAGGACTTAAGAAGAAAAGAGGTAGCTCGTCCCTTGAATAAATCAAATCTGGTTTACTAAATATTGAGTACAGAAAAGCAAACTTAGAAAAAGACACTTCTTGAATCCAAAAACCAATCTTCCCAAATTTAACTAGATCAATTGAAAAAACTTTTTTTATTTTAAAATTCTCTTCCACTCCGTAATAAGTAAAGGGGTTGTCTTTTATGTAATTAAATCTCCAGGGGACAACAAGTTCTACTTCATCCCCCTGCACACTGAAAGCTTCACACATCTTCATTATTTGGATTCCGTGCGCCTTCTCTGTAGGTATTCTTATATTTGCTATATAAAGGATTTTCATACTTTTATTTGATACTCTTTTGCCCAAACCTGAAAAGTAAGGATGGCCCAGAGAATAGTTAAATTATATTTTTCCTTACTTACGTGCTTATCA
>VAPL010016845.1_pt1 | contig 11965 bp, 10 predicted proteins | sample 3395061 | NCBI WGS metagenome assembly VAPL01 (sample SAMN08290444, study PRJNA428436) | hydrothermal vent metagenome | isolation source: Deep-sea hydrothermal vent chimney 2 | place: Pacific Ocean: Juan De Fuca Ridge | depth 2182 m m
GACGAATTTAAAACGCAGGGAGCTTCTCGGTCGGCGCAAAGGCGGGCATTCTTTCCCCATTGAGATCTCTATCGCGGAAGTGGAAATCAGCGGCGCCAGGATGTTCGTCGGCATGATCACGGACATAACAGAGCGAAAACGCGCAGAAAATGAACTCCAGCACAACAGGGATAACCTGCAATTTCTCGTCAACCAAAGAACAAGCGATTTGATCGTCGCGCTCAAAAAAGCCGAGGCCGCCGGGCAGGCCAAGACGGCGTTTCTAGCCAATATGTCCCATGAAATTCGCACGCCGATGAACGCCATTATCGGTTTTACGGACCTGCTGCTTCTCAGCGACCTCACCGATACGCAGCGCCAACAGCTTTCGACCGTGAGCCGCTCCGCCAGATCTTTGCTGACGTTGCTCAACGATATCCTTGATGTCGCCAAGCTTGGAGAGGGCCACTTGAGCGTGGAATACGTTCCCGTTGATCTTCCCGCGCTTCTTGAGGATATAAAATCGACTTTCAGCATGATGTTGAATCAAAAGGGTCTGGCGTTCAGGATCAGCTACTCCGAAAATCTGGCGGAGCATTTCGTGGGAGACCCCACCCGTTTGGGTCAAATCATGACGAACCTTGTCAGCAACGCCATCAAATTCACCTCCCGGGGCGGCATAACCGTTCGCGTCGAAGCGGCGGAAGAAAAGCATTTCCTGCATTTCTCGGTTAAAGATACGGGCATCGGCATTCCTGAAAATAGATTGCAAGCCGTATTTGAAAACTTCGCCCAAGCCGATGTTTCCACCACGCGCAAATATGGCGGCACGGGGCTCGGCATTTCCATCAGCAAGCAATTGGTGGAATTGATGAACGGCAAGATATGGCTCACCAGCGTAGAGGGTGAGGGGTCGGTTTTTCATTTTACGGTTCGCATGCCGGTTTGCGTGGACAATATCTTGAAAAAAGCGAAGGCGAAGAACAAATCCAATGCATGCGCTGTAAATAGATCGCTACGCATTTTACTCGTAGAGGATATTTTGGAAAATTCCGAGTTGGCGACGATGCGCCTGACGCGCGTCGGTCATGGCGTCTGGCTTGCCGTCAATGGCCTGGAAGCCGTGCGCATGTTTCAAGAGGAAGGGCCCTTCGACTTGATCCTCATGGACGTCCAAATGCCGGAACTCGACGGCCTGAAGGCAACCCAGCGTATCCGTGAATTGGAAGCCGATACGCACGGCCATATTCCGATCGTGGGCCTTAGCGCCAGCGCTCTTTTGGATGACCGGCAACACTGTTCAGAGGCCGGCATGGACGGTTTTGCGGCAAAACCCATTGAATTTAAGATTCTTTTTGCGGAAATCGACCGCGTCGTCCCTCACGATGCCGGACAGCCGATCGAACCCGTCTCAAACATTCAGTCCCCGGCAAACGCCGATACGGGGTCGGGAAATGAACCCGAAATGGCGGCCCTGAATGGTGTGGATACCCAAAAAGGTCTGCAAAACTGGCAAGATAGAGCCGTCTACGAAAAAAGCCTGCTGTCATTTATTCGCGGCCACGCGCAGGATGCGGAAAAACTGCGCCGCATGGTCGCAACGGCCGATATCGAGGCTGCGGGCAAGCTTTGCCATGCCCTGAAAGGGGTGGCGGGCAATCTTTGTATCATGAACGTGGCCGAAGCCACGGACAAGTTGTCGGTCCTGCTCCACAATGATGACCTGCCCGCTTTGGGAGAACACTTGGACGCCTTGTCGGTGGCGCTCGAAGAAGCGGTCAAGTCGATTTCCTCGCTTGAGACCCAGTCGACCGAAGATGGTGCCCATGCGAGTGAAGAGCTGGACCCCGAACGCCTCAAGCCCCCCCTTCTTCAATTGGACGCTTCTTTGTCCCATGGTGAGGCGGATGACGACCTCATCAACGAGGTCTGTACGCAATTGCGCGGGCACGTTTCAAAGAGTCTTCTCAATGCGTTTGAGGTTGCGATTGATAATTTCGATTTCCAGACGGCGCGCAACACACTGAAAACGATGGTGCAAGACGTCGGTTTGGAGACATAGAGCGCTAAATCCACGTCAGGGCGATGAGCGTCAAACTGCCCGCAAGAACGCTTGCGCCGACATTCTTATGAGTGGCGAAGAAAACCAAAAGCCCCACCCCAGCAGCGCCGAGGCGCACCGCAAGCGGGGTCGCGCTCAAAGACCCCAGGGGCAAAATGATCATGCGCACCACCAGACCCGCCATCAAGGCATAGGTCACGCAGGTGATCCATTCCACCACCTGAGAATCGATTGAAACCCGCCCCGCCAGAAAGGCTCCCGCCGCACGCGAGGCATATGTTGCCAATGCCGTCAATGCAATGACCAGGATCGGGTTTTGGACGACGCTATCCATCATCCTTCCTTGATCGTTTGTTTGCGTCCCAAAAACCAGGCGAGCGTTCCCGCGCTGAGACCGGTGAAGACCAGGCTCCAGTCTGCAATAACAAGAAAACTCAACGGCCCCAGAATCGCCCCGAAAACCAACGCCAGAATGCGTCCGCGCGCCCGCAGGTCGATCAAAAACAGCACCAGAAAATACAGGGGATTCAGAAACACCAGCGCCATCGTAACCGCCTCGGGGACGCGCCCCGCAAGGGCGTACCCGACAATGGTGAACAGGGGCGATGTGACATACAGCAGCAACCCATAGCCGGACATGTATGAAAAACGTTGGCCGGGCGCCAAATCCGGTAGACGGCGCATGGTGCCAACCCAACTGGTGGCCGCAATCACCATGGCGGCAACGAAATAGGCCCATTTCGGCACGCCGGGACGGCGCACCCGGGGTATCAACGAAGCCACCATCGGCATCAGGCGCGCATTGATTATGCCCACGCCCAGCACGATCGCCAGCAAGGGTGCGCCGTTGGTCGCCATTTCCGCCATGGCGATCTGGCCAGGCAGAGCCCAGGTCGAGAGTGTTGAATACACGGCCATCCAGATCGACCAGTTCATGTCGTGAATGATGGAACCGAAACCAAGGAAACTGGCGCCCATGATCAACATCGGCACGTTCGCGGCCTCGCGCACCCCGCCCCAAAACGCGGCGCGGGTCGTGGAAAACGGCGAAGCGACGCCTGAAGCGGTTTGCGGGTCATCGGTCATGCCCCATGGCATAGCGTAGAGACGCAGCCTTGAAAACCGCTAAGTAAAATCGGTTAAAATGGTTAGGGTAAAGTTCTGACGCGATCAAAGGGATGTAAACGTGAACGGGATCATCGACACACAACGGTTGAGCCAATGGCTTCAAGACCTTGTCGCATGGGCCGAGACGCATATCCTGGTGACGGCCAATCTGGTGCAACTGGCCGTCGTGGCGGCGGCATATGTGGTGGCGCACATGACGGACAAGGCCTTGCAAAGCGCCCTGGACAAGGCTTTGTCCGGGGCCTGGGCCAATCGCTACCGCCAGCAGACGCAACAGGTTCTAAAACCCCTGGTGATCCCTTTTACATGGCTTGTGCTGGTCGGCATGGGCCAACTGGCAGCGCTCAAGATGGGCCTTGCGGCAGGTGTCCTTGCCATCGCGGCCAGTCTTCTGAGCGCCTGGGTCATTATCCGGCTGGTTTTGAATTTTATCGCCGACCCCTGGCTGGCGCGGGCGGTGGGCGGTTTCGTGTGGGCCATGGCGGCCCTGGACATCGTCGGATTGTTGGAACCGACATTGACCTTCATGGACAGCCTCGCGTTGAACCTCGGCACAATGCATTTGTCCTTGCTGGGAATCCTCAAAGCAATCGTGGCCTTGGCGATGTTTTTGTGGATCGCCAACCGGATTTCCAAATTGACCGAACGGCGCATCCGCGCGCTCAGCCACCTGACGCCGTCGCAAAAAGTTCTGTTCAGCAAGCTCACGCGCGTCAGCTTCATTATCGTCGCCATCTTGGTGGCGCTCAATATGGTGGGTATCGACTTAACGGCGCTGGCGGTCTTTTCCGGCGCCCTGGGCCTCGGCATCGGACTGGGCCTGCAAAAACTGGTGGCCAATTTGTTGTCCGGTGTGATCTTGCTGCTGGATCGTTCCGTCAAGCCCGGTGACGTGATCGCCATCAAAAATACCTACGGCTGGATCAACACCATCGGCGCACGCTATGTCTCGGTCATTACGCGCGACGGCATCGAACACCTGATCCCCAACGAACAGTTGATCAGCAACCCGGTGGAAAACTGGTCCTATACCGACCGCAACGTGCGCCAGCGTCTGCCCATCGGGGTGAGCTACGAGGCGGACATTCACAAGGCCATCGAACTGGCCGTGCTGGCGACGGAAGGCTTTTCGCGGGTGCTGAAGGACCCGGCTCCACGGTGCTTGTTGCGGAGCTTCGGCGATAGTTCCGTAAATCTGGAACTGCGGGTGTGGATTCAAGATTCCGAAAAAGGGGTCTCCAACATCAAAAGCGAAATTTATCTGAAAGTCTGGGACCTCTTCCACGAACACGGTATCCAATTCCCCTATCCCCAGCGCGATATTCATGTCCGTGGCCCGATTTCCATCGAAATGGACCGTTAAAGTCGACGTTGCACAACCTCTGCAATTTCATCGTCACTAAGCGCAACCGAATTGGTTTTCATGCTCGACGCGTTTCGAGCGCTCTCCACGATGCGCCCCACATCCGCGTCACACACGCCGAAGCTCGACAGCCGCGGAAGGGCCAGCCGTTCGCTCCCGTCCTTAAGTGTGCGCACCAGCGCCTCCAGGGCGTCATTTCCGCTCACGCCGGCGGAAAACAGCTGGCCCACGCGGGCGTAGTGGCTCAACGCCGGACTTTCCGGCGCCCGCTGGATCAAAGCACGGATATTGATGTCCGTGGCTTCCGCGACCAAGGTCCCGCACACGACCCCATGGGGGATGGCGAACAGAGACCCCAGGGGCTGGGCAAGGCCATGAACGCAACCAAGGCCCGTCTGGGCGAGGCAAATGCCGCTCATCAGCGACGCGTAAGCCATATGGGTGCGGGCTTCGTCCGCTCGCGCCCCGGCCTTTTCCTGAGCCCCCGGCGCGTCGGGAGCGGCCTGCCACATGTCCCAAAACCCCAGGGAAAACCGCTCTAATCCCGACCAGGCCAAGGCCTCGCTCATGGCATTGGCGCGCAACGAGGTCAGGCTTTCAAGCAACTGCGTAAAAGCATCCATGCCATCGGCCGCGACCAGCGCCTTGGGACATGTTCTCAAAAGGTGCGGGTCCACAAGGGCCGTGCGGGCGACCAAAGCATCGCTGCGGAAGGATTTTTTGAACCCATCCGCTCCAGGATGCGTAAGCACCGCATTTTTGGTCACCTCACTGCCCGTTCCCGCCGTTGTGGGCACGGCGATGAACGGCGTTGCGGGACCCAAATAGGGCAATTGCGCCCCGACACCTTCTAAATGGTCGAAGACGCTGTTGCCCGGTTGCAAAAGACCTGCGACGGCCTTGGCCGCATCCAAAGCGCTGCCCCCGCCGATGCCGACGACCACGGCGAACCCCGCATCCTTGTGCCGCGCCACGGCCTCATCGACCCATTGGGGTGACGGCTCGCCCGACACCGACAAAACGCAATAAGCGATATCCGCCTCGTTCAGAGCATCTTGCAGCCTTTGCCACGGCGGTGAGGCCTGAAACGAGCGGGCCCCGGTCACGATCAATGCCTTGCGGGCGTAACGTTGAATCTCAGCCGGGAGTTTCTCGATAACGCCGGGGCCGAAGACGATTTTCGGCAACGCGGCAGTGGTGAAGGTCTTCACGCTTTATGGCTCCGTGTGACGATGACGATTGCGGCACACTTGTATAGCATGCGTTTCGCGCACACCGCGAGGCCCGTGTCTTTCGTCACTTCCCTTTTTCTCCGGCCCCGTTATGGTGGAGGCATGGACAGGCGCGCGCTCCTCTTGATGGCATTCGCCGCGGCGGGAGCATTCGCCGCACCGCACGTGGCAAAAGCGGCGGTGTGCCTGAATACGGGCCCCCCGCGCGTAACGATGCGCGTCATTGATCCGGCCCCGCGCGTCGTCTACAAACCGCTTTCTCAAATCAACGCTACAGCGCGCTCGCACGCCCTGGTGCGGCACAACTCGCGAGTGCTCGGCACCACGCAAAGTGCCATCAAAAGTACCCTTGGGATCCGTTTTATCGTAGCGCGGCGCAGCGACGTGACGTGCGTGAGCGTTACCCAAGTGAATGTGCGTTTCGGCTATTCCCGCCTGGTCGTCGTCCTGCCCCGGGAATACCCGCGCGGAAGCTGCAAGCAGACCGTGGTGCGCCGTCATGAAATGGCGCATGTCAGCGTCAGCCGCCGTACGCTGCGCCGCTACGCGGCCACCATAAAGGCACAAATCAGACGGGTCGCACGCAGTATCGGCGCGGTGCGAACGGATCATGTCGGACAAACGCAAAAACGCTTGCTACGGCGGCTGCAAAACACACTGATCGCGCTGACCAACACCTTCCAGGAACGTCTCAGGACCTTGCAGGCCGTCATCGATGCCCCGGGCAGCCCTTATGACGCTGCGGGAACGTGCAAAGGATGGTGAGGGGAACGGTCGATGAAGATTTTTTTGATCATCGCTTTTGTCGTGCTGGCGGCCAGCTGCGCCAAAATGCCGCAAAACGGGGTCAAAACCTTCAGCGGCACCTATCTCGGCGAACTCAAGGGACGGATGATCACGCAAGCACAAAGTCGATTCCAGTGGCCCGCCAGAACAAAATGGGGCGTCGTAAGAATTGAAGCACGCGACATCGGTGCAAATCGCTACGAAGAAGCCTACTGGTTCAAACGCGGCTGGGCACGCATCAATCAGGTTTATACGGGAGGATTCACCCTCGCTTCCGACGAAACGTTCCGACGCATGGCCGGGGGCTTTCAATTTATTGATGCGAAGGCGTTGAGGATCCGTCGCAAGGGCGATCTGAAATTCGCGCGTTTGACCTATCGCAACGCGCCGTGTATTGTTTTTACGGGCGTTTTCGGCACAACGCTATGGCGCACAGACATCTATGATGGTGAGATCTTCGGCCTTCAGTGCGCCCCGGGCGCACAGTCCCCTACGATGCTGAAGGCGCAGGTCACGGCCTCTTTCGAAAACCTGAAATTCCGTTGATCACCTTGCGCAAGACAACCCGGAAACGCAGTTCGCAAGCCCATCGCGAGCGCGCTTGCGTTGACAGGGGCAAGGGGCGAGCCTACCTTTGCTGCGTACGCTCTTGTTTTGTCATTTTCAGCGTGATCTCAACCGTCTAGAAATTTTCTGAGAACCTCGCCCAATCATGATCCATAGCCTTATCCTCGCCTTGGCCCAGTTGAATCCGACCGTAGGCGACGTGTCCGCCAATGTGGACTTGGTGCGTCAGGCGCGCGCCTCGGCGCGCAAGCGCGGTGCGGACCTGTTGGTGGCCGGCGAGTTGGTCATCAGCGGCTATCCGCCGGAAGACCTGGTGTTCAAACATAGTTTTCAAAATGCCGTCAAAGATGCGGTGATGGCCCTGGCGCGCGAAACGGCGGATGCCGGGCCAGGGGTTCTGCTGGGGGCGCCGTGGGTGGAAAACGGCGTGCTTTACAGTGCGGCGTTGCTTCTGGACGGCGGGTCCATCATGGCCGTAATCCCCAAACACGACCTTCCAAATTATGGCGTTTTCGATGAAAAACGCGTGTTCACACCGGGACCTCTTCCCGGCGCGGTCAACTTTCGCGGCATAAAACTTGGCATTTTAACCTGTGAGGACATGTGGACGCCGCCGGTGACGCAAAGCCTCATGGAAGACGGCGCCGATGTTTTGGTGGTGCTGAACGGATCACCCTTTGAAATGGACAAGCGCGGCATTCGCGTCGCGCTGGCGCGCGAGCGCGTCGCGGAAAGCGGCCTCGCGCTGGTTTACGTCAATCAGGTCGGCGGCCAGGACGAACTGGTGTTCGACGGGGCCTCGTTCGTGTTGGACAATCAAGGTCGTTTGCGCGCACAGCTGCCCGTCTTTGAAAGTCGCGTATCCATCATGCGTTTGGAAATGGAAAACGCAAGTCTCTCCCCCACGGACGGCGAACAAGCCCCGCCGATCGACGAAAACGAGTTGATTTATAAAGCATTGGTCGTGGGCTTGCGCGATTACGTGAACAAGAATTTCTTTCCCGGCGTGATGATCGGTCTGTCCGGCGGCGTCGATAGCGCCATTACCGCCGCCATCGCGGTGGACGCCTTGGGGGCGAAACGTGTGCATTGCATCATGATGCCCTCGCCCTACACCTCACGCGAAAGCCTTGAAGACGCAAACGCGTGTGCAAAACTTCTGGGCGTGCGTCTGGACACCATTTCCGTGAAACCGGCCATGGACGCATTCGACGATATGCTCAAGGCGGTATTCGCTCAACACAGCGCCGATACCACCGAGGAAAACATTCAGGCGCGCGCACGCGCCCTGATATTGATGGCGATCTCCAACAAGCTGGGTTCCATGGTTGTCTCAACAGGCAACAAATCGGAAATGTCGGTCGGCTACGCCACGCTTTACGGCGATATGTGCGGTGGATACAACGTTCTGAAAGACGTCTATAAAACGCGCGTATATGAATTGTGCAAATGGCGCAACGCCCACTACGTATACGGCCTTGAAGGGTCGACGGGGCGCGTGATCCCGCAACGCATTCTCACCAAGGCCCCGTCTGCGGAACTGAAACCCAACCAGCGTGATCAGGACACTTTGCCGCCCTACGACCAACTGGACGATATTTTATGGTGCCTGATTGAAAAAGAAATGGATGTCGCGGAGATCGTCGCGCGCGGGCACAGTCGCGAAATCGTACAAAAAGTCTGGCGCATGTTGGACCGCGCGGAGTACAAACGCCGTCAAGCGCCGCCCGGCGTCAAGATTACCTCGCGCGCTTTTGGCCGCGACCGGCGTTACCCACTGACCAATGGATTTACAGGCTGAAGCCATATGACTGCATTTCGTTTCGCACCCAGCCCCACGGGCTTCCTGCATGTCGGTAATGCGCGTCTGGCGCTGATCAACGCGCTGGCCGCAAAACACATGGGCGGGTCTTATATCCTGCGCCTGGACGACACGGATCAGAAACGTTCCCGTAGCGAGTACGCCGACGCCATCATGCAGGACCTGGCATGGCTGGGGATCGCATGGGACCGGGTGGAAAGACAGTCCGAACGCTTAAGCGCCTACGACACGGCGTTTGAGACGTTGAAGGCGGCGGGACGCATCTATGCCTGTTATGAGACCCCGCAGGACCTGGATCGCCAGCGCAAGGTGCTGCGTTCGCGCGGGTTGCCGCCCATCTATACACCGCCTTCACCGGAGAAGCTTCAAGGCTACATCGACGAAGGTCGCCCGGCGCACTGGCGGTTTAAACTGACGCCCGGAACCATCGCCTTTGACGATCTGGTGCGCGGCCCGGTCCACTTCGAGGCCGAAAAAATGTCCGATCCGGTGATCCGACGCGAAGACGGCTCGTGGCTGTACATGCTGCCCAGCGCCGTGGATGACGCCGATTTTCAGATCACCCATGTGGTGCGCGGTGAAGACCACGTCGCCAACACCGCGCTTCAGGTTCAAATGTTTCAGGCCATGGGCCGTGATGTGCCCGTCTTCGCCCACCTGCCGCTGATGGTCGATAGCGACGGCGGGGCCTTGTCCAAGCGGCTGGGATCGCTGGCGTTGAAGGATTTGCGCGCCGATGGTGTGGAGGCGTTGGCGTTGGCGTCATATCTCGCCCATCTGGGCACGTCCGACGACATCAAGGCGGCAGCACATTTGCAGGAATTGGCAGAGGCCTTTGATTTTTCGCATTTCTCGCGCGCCACGCCCAGGTTTGATCCGACACATCTTATGCGCCTGAACGCTCAGGTCCTGCATGGTTCGGACTTTGACGATCTCGCCGAACGTCTGCCGGCGGGCACGACGCAAGCGCTGTGGAATGCCGTGCGCGCCAATGTCGAACGCATAAGCGACGTTCAGACATGGATCGACATTACGAACGCGGACTTGTCTCCATTCATCGACGCCGACGATGGGGGTTTTCTCAAAGAAGCCGCCACCTTGCTGCCGAGCGAGCCCTGGAACGATCAGACCTGGGGACAGTGGACGAAGGCCGTGAAGGCCGCCACCGGGCGCAAGGGCAAGGGCCTGTTTCTACCCCTGCGCCGGGCGCTTAGCGGGCTTGACCATGGGCCGGAACTGAAAACATTTTTGCCCTTGATCGGGCGCGCGCGCGCCGTCAAACGGCTTCAAGGATTACAAGGGTAAGGCCGTGACAATTCAACTGTACAATACGCTGAAACGCACCAAGGAAACCTTCGTGCCCATCGATGCGAACAACGTGCGTTTATATGTGTGCGGACCGACGGTCTACGACAATGCGCACATCGGCAACGCCCGTCCGGTGGTGGTCTTTGATGTGCTGTATCGCCTGTTGCGCGAAGTTTATGGCGACGACCATGTGACCTATGTGCGCAACATCACCGATGTGGACGACAAGATCATCAACCGCGCGGCACAATCACATGAGAGCATCGGCGACATCACCAAACGCACCGAACAGGCGTTTCTTGAAGACATGAAGGCGCTGGGCACGTTGAAGCCGGATCACCAGCCGCGCGCGACGGAGCACATCCCCGGCATGATTGCCATGATCGGCAAGCTGCTGGCGGCGGGCCATGCCTATGAGGCGCAGGGCCATGTAATGTTCGACGTGCCGAGTTTCCGCGAATACGGCGAACTGTCCAAGCGCAACCGCGATGAAATGATCGCCGGCGCGCGCGTCGAAGTCGCATCCTATAAAAAGACCCCCGCTGATTTCGTTTTGTGGAAGCCTTCCGCCGACGACCAGCCGGGATGGGAAAGCCCGTGGGGCCGCGGACGGCCCGGCTGGCACCTGGAATGCTCGGTGATGAGTGAAAAGCACTTGGGGCCCACCTTCGACATTCATGCCGGCGGACAGGACCTTATTTTCCCCCACCATGAAAACGAAATCGCGCAATCCACGTGCGCCCACGGCGGGGCGAAATTCGTCAACTACTGGCTGCACAACGGCTACTTGATGGCCGAGGGTGAGAAAATGTCGAAATCCCTCGGCAATTTCTACACCGTGCACGACCTGCTTGATGAGTTTCCCGGCGAAGCCATTCGTTTCACACTGTTGAAAACACATTATCGCCAGCCTCTGGATTTTCGCAAATCCGGCATTGCCGATGCCAAAAAGGAACTGGACGAATTTTATCTGGCGCTGCGAAACGCCGCAGACGTCAAAGCCAAGATTGCGGACCATCCGCCGGCTGAAATTCTCGAGGCGCTGGGCGACGACCTCAACACGCCTCAAGCCATCGCACACCTGTTCGAGCTTAAAACCCGACTGAATACGGCAACGAAGACGTCGGAGAAAGCACGCCTCAAGGGCGCATTGTTGATGGCGGGCGATATTTTGGGCTTGCTGGGCGGAAACCCGGAAAGCTGGCTGCACGGGGAAAGCCGCAAAGAAAACGGACTTGGTGATGACAAGATCGACGCCCTGGTCGAACAGCGCCGCGAAGCGCGCGCCAACAAGGATTTCGCCACTTCGGACCGCATTCGCGACGAACTGGCGGCACACGGCGTGCTTCTTGAAGACGCCGCCGGAAAAACGTCGTGGCGGCGTCAATAAGCAGAACCCCAAAACCATAAACCCCCATTGATCGGATCAAAGGGGATTTTCGGCAATTCAAAGATTTTCTAGAAAAATCTTATTTGATTTTGGATTCTTTAAAAACCACATGCTTGCGCACCACCGGGTCATACTTGCGCATTTCCAGTTTTTCGGTGGTGTTACGCGGGTTCTTCTTGGTTACGTAATAGTAACCCGTGTCAGCGGTACTGACCAACTTAATGAGGATCGTACTTGATTTGGCCATGAGCTTTTTTGCACCTTAATCCACGAGTGTATATGAAGGCCGTAAAATACGGCTCTTCTCTTCGAAGTCAAGGCCGTTCTC
>VAPL010794633.1_pt1 | contig 11962 bp, 9 predicted proteins | sample 3395061 | NCBI WGS metagenome assembly VAPL01 (sample SAMN08290444, study PRJNA428436) | hydrothermal vent metagenome | isolation source: Deep-sea hydrothermal vent chimney 2 | place: Pacific Ocean: Juan De Fuca Ridge | depth 2182 m m
GAGATCTGTTTAAAGCTCTTTCTGCATCGTTATAACACTGAACTACTTCCTCACTGCTAATGACTTAAATACCACTTATATATTTACCACTACCCTCAATCGTTGCGTAGACCAACTATGCGCCTCTTGAGATGGTTTCGTCAGAAACAAAAATCCTGCGCCAGAATTGTTCAAGTTATTCCATGCACGTTCCTGTAACTGAATGGTTGCTTTTAAAATAGATCGATTTCCTTCTCATACTCCACAGTAATCGCATACACATTGATAATGGTTTGTCCTAAATCCAATGCATGCAAGCACATGAAAATTGTGACGTGCTTCACGCTATGGGTTGTTTTCGCAATTAAATAAATCAGTCAATAACCGCTTCTATCTATTGAATTAGCTGCTGTTGAGGCTTTCACTGACCATAAAGTTGACCGCGTGGTTAGCCATAAAAAATAAATTCTAGTCTAGACTCTAATATTGGATAGCTCAGCTTTTGCCTGGCTTGTTATTTTCAACTGTAGCTGAATTTTAGGTGGGTTGATGAAATAAATTTATCAATCTTGCTGGTCGTCTTTCCAGTCTAAATAATCTCAACTGTTACGTAGAATAACGGTGCTTTTTATTAAGCCAGCCTAGGAGGCTGTCCGAGAATAGAAAGCCTACTGCGGAAAAGCGGATTTTGGCCCATTTTCTCGATTAAATTCGTTCAATACAGCAAGTATTCGCTTCATTTAATCGAAAAAATGGACTCAAAACCGCTTTCCCTCGCTACGGCTTCTATTTTCGGACAGCCTCCTAGTCAGAAACAAACATATGGCGCAATTTTGCAATTTTATTCCGTCAAACCAACGTATAACTGATGTGATTGATTGATGAAATGTTTTTATTTTAAAAAACCACCAACATCTTGCTCCCGTTTTGCGCAAGAGCGCGGCTCGACTTTAATTGAAGTATTGGTTACTGCAGTTGTCATGGCTGTTGGTCTACTGGGTATTGCCGGTTTACAGCTGAATAGTCTTAAAACTAATAACAGTTCCTATATGCGCTCGCAGAGTGCAATCTCCGCCTATAACCTGATGGATTCCATTCGAGCAAATCGCGAAAGTGCTATTGGTGGAGATTACGATATCGCAATGAGCGCATTTAGTGATTTATCCACCCCTTCTCAGGGCGCGAGTATTGCTGAAACTGATCGCTACAACTGGTATCAAGAACTCAACAAGCATCTTACCAATGCCCAGGCAGCGATCGATTGCGATGCGACTGCTGTGTGTGTTGTTAAAGTGCAATGGGATGACTCGCATGCAGAAGGCGCCACCTCAACTAAACACATCGTGTTAACGGCACAAATATGACGTTCCTTAGTCAAGTGCAAAAAGACACGCCAGAATTTTCAAGTTGTCTCATACATATTCCTAAAATTAATTATAGAAGCGTAAGAAATCAGGGTTTTTCTATCGTCGAATTGATGATTGCCATGTTAGTTGGATTAATTCTGATGGGTGGTGCAATCGATGTTTTACTATCCAGCCGACAAACCAATAGTCTACAAGTCACTTTATCCAAAATTCAGCAAGATGGTCGTCTTGCCATCAACGTACTCTCAACTGCAATCAGAATGGCAGATTATAGTGGTTGCTATACGGATCTTTCTGATGGTTTGGAAAACACGTTAAAGAATCAAGCCAGCTTTGCCTGGGATTTATCAGACACGATCGAAGGCTTCAATAATGTGAGCGCCAGTTTTACAATGAGTGATTCAGCTAGTGGTGGAGTTATTTCCAGTATTCTTGAAGGCACCGATGTGCTGGTGATTAAAGGGATGGCTGATGGTGTGCCAATTCGCAGTAATCCGGATAGCAGTACATTTACCATCGATGCAACGCTGAACAATTTAAATACTGGTGAAATATTAATCGTAGCTGATTGTGAACAAGCGTCGATGTTTCAAGCATCAAGCATCATCAGCGCAAGTGATGTTACAACAATACTGCACGCGGCGGGTGGGATGACACCGGACAACAATACTGCAACCGTCACTAAGAGTTATGAAACGGATGCTGAAATCGCCAAACTGGTTTCCACTGTTTATTATCTCAAAAATGACACGTCAGGAATCCCAGGGCTTTTTCAGTCCAGCCTTAGTGTCAATACGAGTGGTGATGCTGTAGCGCTGGTAGAAAATCAACTGGTCAGCAATGTTGAGAACATGCAAATCCAATATGGCGTGGATAATGACGATGACCAGGATGTTGACACTTACGATAATGCAGCTGCAGTCACTGACTGGAAAACTGTCATCAGTGTTCGTATTGCGTTATTACTGGCCAGTGAAAATAATTTTTTAATTGATACTGATGAGTCATACAGCTTCGATGGCAGCTCCTTCACATTCACAAAAGATTCGACTCCCACGGCTGACGCAGATCGTAAGTTACGACGCACATTCACAGGTTTAATGGCGTTCAGAAATCGAACACTCTAATGACTAATATGCAGATAATAAAAGCCTTTTCTAGTGCAACAAAGTCTTCGCCTAAATCATCCCAGACAGGAGCCGTGCTCATTGTGGGTTTGGTGGTATTAAGTGTGTTAACCATGGTGGCACTCACTGCAGCCCAATCAGTCACATTCCAGGAGAAAATGGTTTTTAACACACAGGAACGCAATAAAGCATTGCAGGCAGCAGAATCTGCAAGCCGTTACGCATGGTCAATACTTGGGACTGCTAATTATACCGAAAGTGATTTTATTACCAATGCGACTAAAAATGGTCTTTACGACTTGCGTGGTTTTGATCCAATTTCAGGAAGCAAACTGAATGCTAACTGGAGTGCAATCTATAGCGTTAACAATTGGCCCTGGAGCGATACTACCAAGCGCGCAGTTATGCCAAATACAGTTGCAACCAGCAGTTTAAGCTTCATTACTGATAACACAAATCCAATGCAGTTGGCTGCTGCACCGCAGTTTGCTGTTGGTATGCACGCACCTGTGCTGCGTAAAGGCAGTGAAAATAAATACTGTGTTCCATACACCATAGTTGGAGCCGGGCAAGGCAGCACTGATAGTAGTCAGGTGATTATTGAATTAAAAGTAATACCAAAATTTAGTTGTCATACGGCAGTTAAATAAATAGAGATGATATTGATACTAATAAACATGATTATTAAAACATCGAGCTAGCGATATGAAAATATATATAAAATCACTAATTTTATTGATTGGTTTGTATGGTTTCCACTTAATTGGGAATGCAACTTCAGTCAATCTTCATCAGAAGTTTACTGGAAATATAAATTATTCAGTAATTGGTGCATCAGAATTACAGGAGACAGGTGGATACTGGAATTGTACTGGAACTGATAATAATTCAGCAACACTGTCTCATCCAGCCAGTGCAACTGTCAAAGCAGCCTATCTGTATTGGTATGTAATGGAGAGTAACAACACGGATGATACGATCCCTTATATCGCGATATCCAATACAGCTCCTGTCACATTTCCAGGTGCTGGTTCAGCAATCAACATCAGTTCAACTCGAAATTTTAATGAAACAGTACCAGAACCAGTTTCTGGAGGAACCTATTCTTATGCAGGTCGCTTTGTTGATATCTCTCTACAAGTCAAAGCGCTATCCAATGCTTCAGGTACTTACAGAGTTGATGTCCAAGGTGGCGCTTCTACATCTGCATGTGCTTATGCCCAGGAAAATGTAAGAGGCTGGAATATTATTGTTGTTTATGAGGATTCAACTACAATTACCAATCCTTACAGTATTAATATCTATGACGGAATGGTTGGTTTTTTGGACTCAAGTATTTCTGTACCTGTTTCAGGGTATGAAGTGTTGGCATCACCAACTGCTGGCTCACTAACAGTTGTTTCAATACAAGGTGATTTAACTATACCTGGTGAGTATATGGCCAGCACAGACCCTGTTTTCCCTGGCTTTCCTAGTGATTATGCCAACGGTAATCCAGGACCTGCACTTGATATTGATACTGTCAATGGTAATTTCACGGCCGGATCAACTTCCATGACGCTTAATGCTGGTTCGGATGGAGATCTTATTCTGTTAACAAATATCGTACTACGAATTCCAGATGCTCTGGCAATAACCATCATTAATGATTACGGAGATGCTGCAGCCAGTTATGGTGATGCAATTCACACCATCCCAACATCACCAATCCTTTATCTGGGTTCGACTGTGCCGGATGATGAAAGCAGCAGTCAATCAACAGTGAATGCTGACGGAGATGATAACAATGACACTGATGATGAAGATGGAATCACTTCTCCCTCAACACCATGGGTGACGAATAGTTCTGAAAGCTTGTCAGTCGATATCATGGGCAATGGTTATTTGAATGCCTGGATTGATTGGAATCTGGACGGGGATTTCACTGATGCTGGGGAGCAGATTAGTAATGAAAGCCCGGTTTCCACCGGAACTGTTAATCTATCAGTTGCAATCCCTGTTAATGCCACAAACGGTGATCTTCCAGCCCGTTTTCGCTTGTGTTCGACTGCAGGAGATTGTAATACACCAACAGGTCAGGCAACTGATGGAGAAGTTGAAGATTATCTGATCTCAGTGGTTTCCTGTACTTCTTTATCAGGTGATGTAAGCGAAACAGCTGCCGCAATCCCTTTTCAAGTAGCTTCTGGTGACAAAGTTTTCGTTGCATCCAATTCACCACTTCCCAGTATTGCAGGTCATTTAAAAGCTTATTCCGTGCAAGCTAACGGTTCTATTGGAACCACTGTGGCATGGGATGCGGCCACCTTGATGGATACTACAAAACGAGAAGCAGGACTTTACTCAACCAATGTTTCTGGTACGAAAGTATTATTTAATAGTAATAGTTTTGATGATGCAGCATTTAGTAGTTCAGGTAGCCCGACAGTTGCTAAAATCAAAGAATACACGATCACACCTTCAATCGATAGCGGTGTTTATTTGGCTGGTCGCGCCAGTGGTTCCTGGCTTGGTCCGATGAGTCGTGGTAACGATGTCGCCCTGCTTACTCAAATGAACAATATGGGTCAGTTTCTGACTGACAGTGCTTATCGTAGCTTTTATAACGGCACCATCTCCTCTCGCAGCGAGAAAATACTGGTGAGTAGTGATGATGGTTTTCTGTATGCTTTCGATCAATCTACAGGTCAGTTGTCCTGGGGCTGGATGCCAAGAACATTAGCTGCAGAATTGAAAAACTATTCATCATTCCAGAGTCAGGGTTATATGCGTGGCACAGTGGATATTATAGACGCCAAGGATTCTTCTGGAAACTACGCCACCTACGTGATTGGTAGTTATAAGGATGGGTTAGGACAGTATGCGCTAAAACTAAATAGCAGTGGTGGACTGGGTTCTGTGGTTTGGGATCAAGATTATAGTGGCAGCTATTCTTCAGCTCCTAATCATGGAGAGAAAGATTATTTCCGCGATGGTTCGGAGTTGACTTATGTGACATATGTTGTAACAAATAGTAGTAATCAATCAACTGTGGTGCTACGAGAAATCACCACTGCCGCCACAAATACAGAGGTTGCAGTGACTTTTAACGCCACTTCAACGCCGTATGTTATACAGGATTTCGGTGATTCCAATGGCCCTGCAGCGAAAACACTGTACTTGGGTGACGAAAGTGGAAATATTCAACGTACTGCACTACTGGATAGTGGGTCACTTGAGACTGCTGCCAATCTTAAATCTGCACTGGAAGGTAGCTCGGTTGGTAATTTAAATGCAAGCGAACCAATCCTGTTTCTGGGTGCGTCAAGTTCAAATACGGGTGGACAGTATTATTTGCGTGCTCAGTCAGAATTTCGACTGACGCTGTTGGACTATAACAGTAGCACAACCAACTGGGACAAACGCTGGACCAGTTATGTCGGTGGAGCTGGAAGCTGGGATGCCTCTAACATCTATACCGCTGATAACAGTGGCGTTCCGACTGATGTCGATAACGATGGTTTTTTTACAAATGTTACAGCGAATGGCATTCAGAGTTTACCTGCTGATGCTCGAATTACTGATGCTGCACAAATTGTGGCTAATAATGTCATTCTTCCTGTCAGCGTACAAACTGCGGGAAGTTGTTTTGGTAAAGCCTATTTTTATCTCTACAATCTCACTAACGGAGTATTTCCTGACAATAAATTGATGAATTTGGATTCCAGTAAAATCACTACAAATATTGCGCTGGGTTATGGTGATCCATCGCGGGTCAGCATTGCTGATATGCCGAGCACTGAATATATGCTTGGCTATGGTTTAACCGATCAAAATAAAGATAATGATGTTGAGATCAACGAACCATTTCGCATTAATGATAGGATTTCAACAGGTATTCGAGGTTGGAAAGAACGCAGACAAGAATAGAAGTATCATTTTTCAGAATTTGTTAAAAGATCACTGGATGAAAGTAGTATTTGTTCCTGTAAATCGCAGTTTGGTTCTTTTTTCTTAGGAACGAGCAGTTAGGAATGTTCAAGTTATTTCATGCTCACTCCTTTACAGATTATGAGAGGCAAAATCGGCCAGGCGGGAACGCTCGCCACGCATTAAAGTAATATGCGCACTGTGTTGCCAGTGCTTAAATCGATCAACTGCAAAGGTTAAACCTGAAGTCGTGGCACTCAAATATGAGGTGTCAATTTGTGCCAAATTACCCAGGCAGACGAATTTTGTTTGTGGGCCAGCTCGGGTAATGAGTGTTTTCATCTGTTTCACAGTGAGATTTTGCGCTTCATCCAGAATGATATAGCGGTTTTGAAATGTGCGTCCGCGCATAAAGTTGATTGATCTGATCTTGATACGGCTCATCAGCAATTCTTCTGTGCTGGTTTTTTTCCAGCCCTGATGCTCTGATGAGCTGCCAAGTAGTTCGAGGTTATCCATTAAAGCACCCATCCATGGGGCCATTTTTTCTTCTTCGGTGCCAGGTAAATAGCCGATATTTTCACCAACCGAGATGGTTTCCCGAGTCATAATGATTTCTTGATAGCTGTTGTCATCCATGGTCATTTGCAATCCAGCAGCCAATGCAAGCAATGTTTTACCTGTACCTGCATTTCCCAGCAATGTGACAAAATCAATTTCAGGATTTAGCAGCATATTCAGAGCGAAATTCTGATGAGTGTTAAGCGCTTTGATTCCCCAGGTTAGTTGAGATTGAAAATCAATCAGTTGTGAAAGTACAGCAGAGTTTTGATCGATTGAAACAACGCTTGCCTGAAACGCCGGATCTTGTGTGGAGATAATAAATTGATTGGGATGCCACTGACTAACCTGATCTGATTCGACACGATAGTAAATTTTATCAGCTTCTGACCAAGTGCTGACTTTGCAATCACTGGCCCAGAAATCAGCATTTAGTACCAGAATTCCACTATAAAGCAGATCAATATCATCAAGCGCTTTTGCATTGTAGTAATCCTCGGCAATAATACCGAGTATGCTGGCTTTTATTCTAAGCTTGATATTTCTGGAGACTAAAATGATTTCTCCAGTAGGGTATTGCGCTTGCAGTGCAAGAATGTTGCCCAGGATAGCGTTATCCGAAGTGTCTGCTGATAACGAGTCTGGCAGTTGGCTGGAAACATGTTCTGACTGGAAAAACAATCTGCCTTGGCAGCGAATGTCAAAATTGGAGGCTAATCGATGCTGATTAAGTCTAATACCCTCTTGTAAATCTTTTGAATTGATTGTTTTGACCAGCTCGTCAAGAAACAGGTTGATTTGACGGATATTCTGAGCAGTCTCTGTTGTTGTTTGCTTGGCATGATCCAGCGCCTCTAACACCGCAAATGGTAGAAAAATATTGTGTTCTTGAAAGCGAAAAATAGCGCTTGGATCATGGATCAGAACACTTGTGTCCAGCACAAATAATTTTTCACCTGATTGTATTAAGTCCATGGAGCAGGAGTATGATTTAACCAAGTTGTCGTATTGTTTCCAACACCAGCTCTGTGTGTCCTTTAACTTTTATTTTGCGCCATTCATTGATTAGCTCTGAATCTGGATTAATCAGGAACGTGCTGCGTTCGATTCCACGTACTTGTTTTCCATACATATTTTTCATCTTGATCACATCAAAGATATTGCAGATTGTTTCATCAGGATCCGCAATTAACTGAAATGGAAAATCATATTTGGCTTTGAATTTTTGGTGCGATGCCAGACTGTCTCTTGAAATGCCAAAGATGATGGTGTTGAGCGCTTCAAAATCGTTGAAGTGTTGTTTGAAATCCTGGCCTTCTGTAGTACATCCAGGCGTATTGTCTCGCGGGTAAAAATATAAAATCAGGTGGTTCCCACGGTAATCTGAAAGCTTGAAGCGTAGATCATTCGTAGCATCGGCTTCGAAATCTGCTATGGTTGCTCCGAGTGTTGCGATTGTCATCGATTACTCCTATTAGTGTCAGGAGCGAGGATTTAATAACTTCCGGATTTTTAACTCCTCAGCTTACCCGCTATTTTGCCCAATATCTGCGTTGAAAGTGCTCATTTACACATGTAAACTCCGCGCTTTCGCCTTGCTCTTGAGCAAACTAGCGGGTAATCTGAGCAGTTACTGATTACACTGAATAGTTGCCCGGGTTTTAACTTGCCTTTTGGTTTCACAGAAGCACTAATAAAATAGTTACATAGCCTGCTATGCGCCTAATTTATTAGCACTCTAGTGAAACCTACATGCTACGTGATACTTCCGGAAGTTATTAAATCCTTGCTCCTGATCAAAATTTGACTGGTTCCAGGATTGCGTCAATATTGGCGTTGTCACAAAAATCCAGAAATTCTTCGCGCAAACTGATGATATGGGTATGGGAAGGAATGGCGATGCTGAGATTGACGCAAAATAATTCTGCCATCACTTTGCTAGCACGATTGCGGCAGGTTTTGATCTGAGTAATCAATATATTTTGTATTTGCAGAAACTGGGTTAATTCCTGTAGGATGCCGGTCCGATCAGCAGCATAAACTTCGATCGTATAGGGGATATGTGGATGATTTGGTTTCCAGGATTCTGCTCGAGAGAGAGAGATTTGCAGTCCGGGTTCCGCTTCCAGTTGTTTCAAAGTGTTTTCAAGTCGGGCAATTTCGTGCCAGTCCCCATCAATCATCAAGTGTCCAGCAGAAAGATTCTCCATCATATCTGAATGACAATCCCTCACTGTGCAGCTGGATTCTGCAATAATCTGAAGCAGTCGGACAATAAAGTTAGGTTGTTGGTGACCTAAAAATGTTAGTGCTAGTTGCATTTGTTCTGAAATTATCAATGTAAATCAGTTTCAGTCTAACATGACTATGCCAGTATTTTTGGACATGATTGCAATTACAGTCGCGAATGCAAGACTTAGGATTGAGCATTTTATTAAATCCTCAGTCCTTAGCTGCTTTGAGTGCTTGTCACACCTGACTGCCAAAGGTAATATGGTGTATTTATTTGAGTCAGGAAAACAGCTAAATGATACGCGGTAGCATTGTCGCATTAGTCACTCCCATGCACGACAACGAGCAACTTGACTGGAATAGTCTGGATAGCTTGGTAGAATTTCATCTTGATCAGAAAACAGATGCGATTGTTGCTGTAGGCACCACTGGTGAATCTGCAACACTCAATGAACAGGAACATTGTGAGGTCATTGCCAGGGTTGTAAAACAGGTCGCTGGCCGAGTGCCTGTGATTGCGGGAACGGGTTCCAACTCAACACAGGAAGCGATTGCTTTGAGCAGAAAGTCGGCTGAAGTTGGCGCAGATGCTTGTTTGCTGGTAACACCGTATTATAACAAGCCAACACAAGAGGGATTGTATCTGCATTATAAGGCGATTGCTGAAGCTGTTGATATTCCTCAAATTCTTTATAATGTCCCGAGTCGAACGCACTGTGATTTGTTGCCGGAAACAGTGATACGTCTGGCGGTTATTGACAATATTATCGGGCTAAAAGAAGCGACAGGTGAGATCAGTCGTATTGATCAATTGCGTTCTGGTTGTCCGGATGATTTTTTACTGTATTCAGGGGACGATGCAACGGCTTGTGAATTCTGTTTACAAGGTGGTCATGGGGTTATTTCCGTGACAGCTAATGTTGCACCGCGCTTGATGCACGAAATGGTTGTAGCGGCAATTGCCGGTGAACGTAGCCAGGCTGAGTTGCTGGACGCGCGACTTGCAGGTTTACATACAGAGTTATTTATTGAGTCTAATCCGATTCCTGTGAAGTGGGCTGTTCACGAGATGGGCTTGATGCCTGCTGGTATTCGCTTGCCATTAACAAAACTCGATCATGATTTTGAAGAAACAGTGCGGACTGCCATGCTATCCGCTGACGTGAGCTAGATTGTGTCCTGTCAGATCAGATATCAGACCCCAAACAAAATAAGTAACTATTTAGCTTACTCACTATTTTGTCCAATCGCTGTTTGGAAAGTGCTCATTTATATGTATCAATTACGCGCTTTCGCCTTGCTCTTGAACAAAATTGTTGGCAATCTGAGTAGTTGCCGGATTGTATTGAGTAGTGATCAAAATGATTAAAATTATCCTAGGAACAGGATGTACTGTCTGGTTAATATTGCTTGCCAGTTGTTCTGTCTTTCCTGATAAGGAAGAGCAGTATAAGCAAAACTCAGAGCTTCCACCGTTGGAATTACCGGCAGATTTGAAGAAAGAGATGGAGAGCGATTTTATAGGTCCTGCCTATAATCAAGTGGTTCAACAAGACCTGCCTACGGAGACAAGTAAAGATAGCTTAGACAATACTGATAATGATACAGATAACATCCAATTACCAATATTGGTAGATATTATTTTGGAGCCTGTACATATCGAGTTTTTTGATGGCTACGATCAAACTTGGCGTACTGTTGGAAAAGTACTGGCTCATATGGGTCTTGAAGTGCTTGATCGGGATGAGGACAGTGGTCAGTATTATGTGGTTTATGAGGAAGCTTTAGAGCCTGTGGAAGATGGGCTATGGTCTTTTTTGGCATTCTGGCGTGATGAGAATCAGTTCGAAGAATATGATTTTCGTGTCAAACTAATTGCTGGTGAAAATTCAACACAAGTGTTGATAATGGACGCGGATGAGCAACCAGTGGTTAATGGGCCTGGGCGTAAATTGTTATTGGAAATTTATCAAGCGTTATAAACCAAAATTTAATGTGGTTCCTTACCCGCTAATTTTTCCAATCGCTGCATTGAAAGGGCTCATTGATCTCTAATAAACTGCGCTTTCGCCTTGCTCTTGGATAAAATGAGGGACAATTAGTGCAGCTACCAATTACGCTGAGTCGTTCAGTTTAATCGCCATTTAATATTGACAATCAGTCGATTCAATTCCCCTTTAATAGACAGGATATCTTTCACCTTAACTATGCAGGTTGTTCCAGGTTCTCGAGTATTTTCACCATTTCGTCATGCGCGGCTGTTAGATCAACTTAAATCCTGTCAATCAACAATTACGGGTTTCCATGCAAGCTACTATCATTTTATAGATTTCGAGCAAACGCTTGATGCATTGCAAACCAATCAGTTGCAATTATTGTTGCAGTATGGTGAGCAATCGCCGATCCATTCAAATCAAGTTAATGAAGTCTGGGTGATTCCGCGTATTGGGACCATCTCACCCTGGTCAAGTAAGGCGACTGAGATTATCCAACGATGCGGTCTGAATGCAATACGTCGTGTGGAGCGAGGAATTTGCTATCACATTGAGTGTGTGGGCGAACAAACACTGGATTTGCAACAAGAATCAGCATTGACAAGTTTGCTCTACGATCGGATGACACAGAGTCTGGTTAGTCAGGACGATCTAGATCAAATATTTCAGCATTCAAAACCAGCTCCGCTGGTAGTTATTCCTTTTTTGACTCAAGGGCTTGATGCATTGTTACGAGTCAATCAAAAACTAGGCCTGGGGTTGTCACAGCAGGAGATTGATTATTTGCTGGAGA
>VAPL010091352.1_pt1 | contig 11960 bp, 12 predicted proteins | sample 3395061 | NCBI WGS metagenome assembly VAPL01 (sample SAMN08290444, study PRJNA428436) | hydrothermal vent metagenome | isolation source: Deep-sea hydrothermal vent chimney 2 | place: Pacific Ocean: Juan De Fuca Ridge | depth 2182 m m
CGTTAAACCCGGCCTCACCCGGACTGTACAGATTGCGGGTGCCCTGGCTTTCATGGCGGACCAGACCGGCATGGGTCAGTAGCGCCAGATGTTTTGAAACCGCTGGCCGTCTAATTGGCAGCATGTCAGCAACCTGAGCGACAGATTTCGGTTGTTTAGACAAAAGCGCGATGATCCGGTGGCGCAACGGGTTGCCAGGCGCAGAAACCCCGGCGGTCAAGGCGCATATTCTAGTGTTCGTGATCGTCCGCTTCCGGGGATGTCTCACTATGGCCAATGATCTCGGCGTCCGTACAGGCATGTTCAGCGCTCTCCAGTTCCAGCGTCACATGGCTGATATCAAATCGGTCCTGCAACATTCCGCGCACCTTGGCCTTGATGGCGTCCGCCCTGTCCCATTGCCCGGCCTGAACCACCAGATGCGCATCCAGCGCCACTTCGTGTTCCTGCATTTGCCACAGATGCGCATGGTGCAAACCCGCTACCCCGGTAACCGCGCTCGCCGCCGTCAGAACCTCGGCAATATCCATATCTTCCGGGCTGCCCAGCATCAGTATATGGATCGTGCCGCCAATTTCCGAAAACGCCATCCACAGGATATACCCGGCAATCAACAGCGTCACGATCGGATCAATCAGCCGCCAGTCATACCAGATGATCAGAGTACCGGCTAAAATCACCGCGATTGAGCCCAGCGCATCGGCCACATTATGCAAAAATGCCGCCCGGATATTCATGCTGGTTTTGGACATGGAAAATGTCAGCAAGGCCGTTGCCAGATCAATCAGCAGCGCAATACTTGCCACAATCACCACCATCCAGCCATCCACCCCGATGGGGTCAAAAAACCGCAGGATTGCCTCATAGATCAGATAAACCCCGATCACGATCAGGGTGGTGTAATTGATCAGCGCGGCAACAATCTCGGCCCGTCCATAGCCAAATGTCATGGCCGCATCCGGGGCGCGGCGGGCGATTTTGCGCGCCACAAAAGCAATGGCCAGCGAAATCGCGTCCGACAGGTTGTGTATGGCATCGGCAATCAGCGCTAGCGAACCCGACAGCACCCCGCCGACGATTTGGGCGACGGTCAAAAGAAGGTTGATAAAAACCGCCCAGAAAACCTTGGCGTCCCCGGCCTCGGGGTCAACGTGATTATGTTTTCCGGCCATAAATCGCTCCTGTTATCGCGGGTGCCTCCCGCGCTTAGGCTGAATAGAACCTTCAGCAGCTATAGCTTCAAGAACTATTTTCTGGGCTAAATCGCCCGGTATTGCTAAACAAACAGCGCTGTTAAACCCAGAAAAATTACGCCTGACAACAAAGCCGCCGCCGGCACCGTGATCACCCAGGCGGCAATGATGGTCAGAAAATGACTGCGCCGCACCAGTTTGCGCCGCCGCCGTTCCTCTGGCGCGACTTTGCGAACATTTGTTTGCTTGGCGCGGCGTTCTTCCTGCCATTCCCGGTAAAACCCAACACCAAATATGCCGCCAATGGCAATGTGGGTGGAACTGACTGGCAAGCCCAGCCAGGACGCGAATATCACCGTAATCGCCGCCGAAAGCGCCACACAATAGGCCCGCATCGGGTTTAGTTTGGTGATCTGGCTGCCCACCATGCGGATCAGTTTCGGCCCAAACAAAAACAGCCCAAACGAAATACCGAACGCCCCGATGATCATCACCCAGATCGGGATTGACACTTTACCGGCAAATTCGCCGACATTTTCGGCGTGCACGATCGCGGCCAGCGGGCCCACCGCATTGGCCACATCATTGGCACCATGGGCAAAAGATAACAACGCCGCCGATATCACCAATGGCAGGCGGAACAAAACCTTCAGCGATTTGTTTTTGTTTTCCATGCCCTCGGACTGGTGCCGGATAAACGGGCGCGCCAGCGCATAGGAAAGCACGCCAATACCAGCTCCGATCATCAGGGCGGTCTGCATGTCGATTTTGATGATTTTTTTCAGCCCCTTAACGGACAGATAGGCGGCAAATACCCCGGCCATGATCGCGATTAATACCGGCACCCACTTGCGCGCGGCGGCGATCTTGTCGTCCTGATACATGATCCGGGCTTTGATAAATGCCAGAAACAGCGCAGCAACCAGCCCACCCAGAACCGGTGATATCACCCAGCTGGCGGCAATTTTCGCCATGTTTGGCCAGTTTACGGCGGCAAAACCGGCGGCCGCGATCCCGGCCCCCATGACGCCCCCGACAACCGAATGGGTGGTGGATACCGGTGCTCCAAAAAATGTCGCCAGATTGACCCAAAGCGCGGCTGACATCAGCGCGGCCATCATCGCCCAGACAAAGATGCGGCTGTCACTGACACTGGCCGGGTCAATAATACCCTTGGAGATGGTCGATACCACATCCCCCCCCGCCAACAGTGCACCGGCACTTTCAAAAACCGCCGCCATCACAATCGCACCGACCATGGTCAGCGCATTGGCCCCAACGGCTGGCCCGACGTTATTGGCAACATCATTGGCCCCGATATTCAGCGCCATATAGGCCCCAAGGGCCGCAGCCGCGACAATCACCAATGCACCCTCAGAATCGCGAAACAGCCAGGCCGCCGCCAGTGCTGCCAGCGCAATAAACCCCAGCGCAATGCCGGCGCCAACAACCGGGCGCGACACGTATTGCACAGCCTGTTCCAGCTGGCCGATACGGCGCAGGTCCTTATCAAGGGTTAGCCATTGGTTATTTTGTGGATTGTCTGACATAAGCTCGGTCCCCGGGTTTCACAGTTTGATCGGCTGTCATGGGCTCCGATAAGGCGGAATCATATCCTGTGCAACGCGAAAAACCTCTTCGCCGCCATTGCCAATCCAGGGGTGGGCACTAGGGTAAGGCAGATGCAAAACATGCAACAGGGATTGACCAAATGACCAAAGCAAAGATCGGCGTTTACGGGCTGGGCACCATGGGCAGCGCGCTGGCGCTCAACATGGCCGATAACGGGTTTGAGGTGGCGGTGACCAACCGGGAAACCTCATGGATCGGGGATTTTATCAAAGAGGCGGATGACCTGTCCGGCAATCTGCACGCCTACGCAACCCTGGCCGATTTTGTGGACGGGCTGCAAACCCCAAGGATTATCCTGTTCATGATCCCGTCAGGTAAGCCCATGGACGCGATGATCAAAGCGGTTACACCACTTTTGTCGCCCGGGGATACGATCATAGATGGCGGCAACGCCAATTTCCACGACACACGGCGGCGCAGCGCAGAAATGGCAAAAAATGATCTGCATTTTGTCGGTATGGGGGTGTCCGGTGGCGAAGAAGGCGCGCGGCTTGGCCCCTCGATGATGGTGGGGGGGACGCCCCATAGCTGGACACAATTGCAACCAATCCTGCGCGCCATTGCGGCAAGGTTTAAAGGTGATCCTTGTGTTGATCTGCTGGGCCCGGACGGGGCCGGGCATTTCGTGAAAACTGTGCACAACGGTATTGAATACGCGGATATGCAAATGATCGCAGAGGTTTATGGGATATTACGCGACGGGCAGGGTTATGACCCGGCACGGATTAGCACTATGTTTGAGCGCTGGAACCAAGGCCAGCTGCAATCCTATCTGGTGGAAATTTCCGGCAAAGTGCTGGGGGCGACAGACCCCAAAACCGGCGCGCCCATGGTGGATATGATCCTGGATAAAGCCGGGCAAAAAGGCACCGGGCGCTGGACCGTGATAGAAGCGCTGGGGCTGGGGCAATCGGCATCGACGATTGAAGCCGCGGTCGCCGCGCGTTCCTGGTCGTCAATGAAAAAAATCCGGTTGGCCGGGCAGGGGTATTTTAGTACCGGCGCGACGGCAACGGGCGCACAATCGCTAAGCGAAGACGATCTGGAAGCGGCGCTGCTGGCGGCCAAAATCATCGCCTATGCCCAGGGGTTCAACCTGTTGGCTGCTGCCAGCGAAGAATATGACTGGGGCCTTGATCTGGGGCGAATTGCCGAGATCTGGCGCGCCGGCTGCATCATCCGGTCAGCCATGCTGGATGATATGTCAGAGGCCTCGCGCGCGGGTTTGCCGCTTGGGCAGTTGATGTTTGCACCGGCCTTCAGGGATATTCTGGCAGGTTCGCAACAGGCCCTGCGTAAGGTGGTGGCAAGTGGGGCGCTTCAGGGGTTGCCGGTTCCGGCATTCTCGGGTGCGCTGGCTTATTTTGACACCATGCGGCAGGGGCGGGGCACCACCAATATCATTCAGGCACAGCGGGATTTCTTTGGTGCGCACGGGTTTGAGCGGCTGGATGGCGGCACCAAACAGCACGGGCCATGGGGGATAGGTTAGACGCCGGGATGCCTTCGGCGAGAGTATTTAAGCAAAGAAAAAAAGCTTAGAATTTTCGGGGTTTGGCCCGCAGGGTCGGGTCGGCCTGAGCCGGGTCTTCCGGCCAGGGGTGCTTTGGGTATTGGCCGCGCATGTCTTTTCGCACGTCGGCATAGGATGTGGCCCAGAACCCCGGCAGATCAAGGGTGGTTTGCACCGGGCGACCAGCCGGGGACAGCAGCGTCATGCGCAGGGGCTGGCCGGCAATTTCGGGGTGGCGGGTCAGACCGAATACCTCTTGCAATCGTAGGGATACCGCCGGGGCCTCGCCGCTGTAATCAATTGCGGATTTACGCCCCATGGGGGTGGTGAAATGCGCCGGGGCAAGCCTGTCCAACGTCTGTTGCTGATCCCAGTTCAGGGATTGGCGCAGGGCAGGCAGCAGATCAAGGGCGCGAATATCAGCGGCATTGCGCACCCCGGCCAGATGCGGCAACAGCCAGTTTTCAAGCCCTGCCATCAGCGCATCCTGTGACATGTCGGGTAAATCAGTGCCTGCAGCGCGCACCAGTTTGACGCGGGCAATGTAGCGCTGGGCAGCGTCGCTTAGCGGCAGGCCCAGATCGCGAACCCCGTCCAGCGCCGCGCGGGCAACTTCGGCGTCGGGGGCGTCGTTCCAGTTGCGGTCCTGCAGACAGATCGCCCCCAGTTTTTCCTGTTGGCGCGCCGTAACCCGGCGGTGACGGCGGGACCACTGGCAATGGTTGTGCCAGCTGATCCGGTCGCCATAAAGGCTGCGAACTTCGCTTTCACTGATGGCAACTGCCTGCCGTATGCGCGCCTGTCGCGCATCGCCATCCAGATCGGTGACCACGATCAGCCGGGCACCAGCCAGCGCATCGTGGGCGTCCATGATCGCCTCTTTGCCACCGGACAGGATCCAGCGGGGGGCCTCACCGTCCCGGCGCGAACCAATGCGATCCGGATAGGCCAGCGCGGCCAGCTCCGGCCAGCCCAAACCGGGTGCTGAACCGGCAAATTTTTCCAGACGTTTAGCTTCGCGTTGAATACGCTCCAGACCGGCACGATTGGCGACAGGCGGTCGGCCTTTTAACGCTTCCCGGCGCAATAGCAGATCCGCACCGGCCCCGCGCAACGGGTCGCGCTCGGCCAGAAGGGCGGCCAAAAGTGCAGCATCTCGGCCCCCCAGCACCAACATATGTGCCAGTCTTGGGTGCAAAGGCAGGTGGGCGATTTTTCGGCCATGGGGGGTAATGGCACCGTCAGTATCCAGTGCACCAAGATCGTGCAACAAAGCCCGCGCCGCCGCCAGCCCGCCGGGGTTGGGTGGGGTTAAAAACGCCATGTTTTCAACGCCCCGCGCGCCCCACAGGGCCAGATCCAGCACCAGCGCGCTCAGGTCTCCTGCTTCGATTTCAGCAGGGGGAAAGCCGGCCATGCCGCCGTCTTGCCCCTTGGTCCAAAGCCTGAAACATTGCCCGGCCACCAGCCGTCCGGCGCGGCCCTGGCGCTGCACAGCTTCGGCTTTGGTTACCCTTTCGGTCACCAGCCGCGACATGCCGGATCCGGCATCAAACCGCGCCCGGCGCGCCAGCCCGCCATCCACCACCGCGCTGATCCCGGCGATGGTCAATGAGGTTTCGGCAATGGCCGTGGCCAGCACAACTTTGCGCCCGGTTTTGGCAGGGGCAATGGCGGCCCGCTGGGCACGAAAATCCATGGCGCCAAACAGGGGATGCAAATGGCAATCCGCCGGCAGGCGCCGCCTCAGGCGGGTTTCAACGCGGCGTATTTCGCCTTCCCCCGGCAGGAATACCAAAATTCCACCATCGCTTTGCGCTACGGCATCGACCACCAGATCGGACAGAGCATCTTCAAACCGCTGGGTTTTTGGCAGCGGGCGGTCCAGCCAATGGGTCTGCACCGGATATGCCCGCCCTTGGGAAGTGACAATCGGGCAGCCCAGCAGATCCGCCACCGGGGCGGCGTCCAGCGTGGCCGACATCACCAGAACCCGCAGATCTTCTCGCAGGGCGGCGCGGGCCTCCCAGACCAGCGCCAGACCCAGATCGGCATTCAGTGAGCGTTCATGAAATTCGTCAAAGATCACTGCGCCGATGCCGCTTAGCGAAGGATCAGACTGGATCATTGCCGTCAGAATGCCCTCAGTGACCACCTCAATTCGGGTGGCTTTGCCAACCTTGCTTTCGCCGCGCATGCGGTAGCCCACACGCTGGCCCACGTTTTCCCCCAACGTGTCGGCCATGCGTTCGGCGGCGGCCCGGGTGGCCAGACGGCGGGGTTCCAGCATCAGGATCCTGCCCTCACAGAAACCGGCATACAGCATTGCCAGTGGCACAACCGTGGTTTTGCCGGCACCGGGGGGGGCCTGCAGAACGGCGACACCACGGGTACGCAATGCCTTCAGCAGCTCGGGCAGAACGTCGGTGATGGGCAGATCGGGCAATTGCATGACCCCTTATCTGTGATCCTGCCCGGCAGTGCCAGTGGCCGTAGGTGCAATCGCACTGGACATCAGAGGCGCTAACCGGGCAAAACAGGTGCCAAACACGGGGGCAGGGCGGGACATGGGCGAAAAAGATCTGGCAAAGCGGTTGATGGCGGGGGAACGCCGGGCGCTGGCGCGCGCCATCACACTGGCTGAAAGTGGCCGCGCAGATCACCGTATCGCTGCAAATGAATTGCTTGAGGTTGCCCGAACCAGCCAGCGTCAGGCGCTGCGCATCGGGCTGTCCGGAACCCCGGGGGTGGGCAAATCCAGCTTTATCGAACGTTTCGGCCTGATGCTGACCGGTATGGGGCTGAAAGTGGCTGTGTTGGCGGTTGATCCGTCCTCAACCCTGTCCGGGGGGTCGATATTGGGCGACAAAACCCGGATGGAGCGCCTAAGCCGCGATATGAACGCCTTTATCCGTCCGTCCCCCAGTCAGACTGAACTGGGCGGAGTGGCACGGCGTACCCGCGACGCGGTGGCCCTGTGTGAGGCGGCCGATTATGATGTTGTGCTGATTGAAACCGTTGGCGTCGGGCAGTCTGAAACCATGGTTGCCGAGATGTCGGATATCTTCCTGCTGCTGCTGGCCCCGGCGGGGGGGGACGAACTGCAAGGCATCAAACGCGGCATCATTGAAATCGCCGACCTGATTCTGATCAATAAGGCCGATGGAGACCTAAAGGCCGCCGCCACGCGAAGCTGTGCCGACTATGCCGGGGCGCTCAGGTTGCTGCGCAAACGGGCACAGGACCCGGATGGTTACCCCCGGGCAATGATGGTTTCGGCGATCCAAGGCGATGGCCTGGAAGAAACATGGGCCGCGATATCCGAGCTTGCAGAATGGCGGAAGGCCAATAACCATTGGGAAAATCGGCGAAAAATACAGGCCCAGCACTGGTTTGAGCAAGAGGTACGTCAGGGGCTTTTGGCCCGGTTGGAGGCGAAACCAATGCGCGACGCCATGTATTCAATGGGGGCGAAGGTGGGTTCTGGTGAACTGTCGCCGCAAAGTGCGGCCGACAGGGTATTGAAAGAGCTGAAAAACCACTGATCTAGCGCTTGACGCGCGCACGATCTGCGCTTACACCCCGTCATCTGAAATTGGGGTTTGCCCCAGCTGTTTTCTAGCCGAAGGAGCCGACACATGGCGCGCCGTTGTGAATTAACCGGAAAAGGCCCGATGTCTGGCAACAATGTCAGCCACGCCAAAAACCGTACCCGTCGTCGGTTCCTGCCGAACCTGAACGATGTATCGCTGATGTCCGACACGTTGGGGCGCAGCTTTAAATTGCGGATCTCGGCGGCGGCTTTGCGCACGGTGGACCACCGCGGGGGCCTTGACGGATTTCTGGCAAAAGCCAAGGATGTTGAATTGTCGACATCCGCCCTGAAGATCAAGAAAGACATCGCCAAGGCCCAGGCTGCCGCCTGATCCAACCGTTGGTGATTTGAAAAACCGGCCCTGCCATTTGGCGGGGCTTTTTCCTGAAGGGGCCCCTGACGGGGCATTATTTTTGTCTCGGGGCCCAATTGGCCCCTCGGAATGCCTGCCGGCAGCGGATATTTAGGAAAAGAAGAAAGTGGGGCGCCAGAACCAGTCGGTCAATTTGCCGCTTTTTCTTTCGTAATATTACGTCATATGACCACGGCATGGATAAGTTTGTTTCTCTGATTGTCATGGCAATGCTGGTTGTTATTGGGTCGTTTCAAATCGCAACTGCGGGTGGCATTGAGATTGAAGATGGTTATTTCCGCAGCTCTGGTCCTCTTGCAAAATCAGGCGGCGCGTTTATGCGCATCATTAACACCGGTGATCAGGAAGACCGGCTGATTGCATTGGATTCAGAAGTTGCCAAACGGGTTGAAATGCACACCAATATTGACGCAGGCAACGGCATTATGCAGATGCGCAAGGTTGAAGGTGGTTTTACCATCCCGGCCGGGGGCAAACATATTTTGGCGCGCGGTGGCGATCACCTGATGTTCATGGGTCTGACCCGTAAAGTGGCCGACAGTGAAACGGTCAGGTTGACGCTCAGGTTTGAAATTGCCGGGGAAATTACGGTTGAAATCCCGGTGGATCAGACACGGAAACCGGGTTCAGCGCCCATGCAAATGGACAACGGCTCCGGCGGCTGATTACACGGCACGCGCGCAAAACCGTTCAAACCGCCCCGTTTTTGTGCTAAGTTCACCGAAACGGGCCCAGCCCTGCGTATTTAGGAGACTGACCATGAAAACCCCCTGGCATCTTTGGGTTATCGGTATTGTATCGCTGCTCTGGAATGGGGCAGGCGCGTTTGACTATGTGATGACTGTGAGCCGAAACGCCAGCTATATGTCCAGTTTCACCCCGGAGCAGCTGAATTACTTTAACAGTTTCCCAAGTTGGGTCATGACCGCATGGGCGCTGGCGGTCTGGGCCTCGGTTTTTGGCTCGATCCTGTTGTTATTGCGCTCAGGTCGCGCGGTCATTGCCTTTGGGGTGTCCCTTATCGGCATGCTTGGCACCACGCTTTACACCTATGTTCTGTCGGACGTGAATTACCTTGAACTGGTGGGGGTCGGGGTGGTCTGGTTCTCGCTTGCCATTGCGATCATCATCATATTGTTGTGGCTCTATGCCCGCTCCATGCGCCAGCGCGGGGTATTAACCTGACCGGTATCCTGTTCGTCTGCCTTGGCAATATTTGCCGTTCCCCCGCCGCCGAGGCGGTGTTGCGCGCGCGTGCCACGGCCACAGGGGCCGGGGTGACGATCGACAGCGCCGGCACCTCTGACTGGCATATCGGCAATCCGCCCTATGAACCGATGATCCGATCAGCCGCGCGCCGGGGCGTTGATCTGGCGGATCTGCGCGCGCGTCAATTCAGTGCTGCGGATTTTGAGGCATTTGATCTGATCATCGCCATGGACAACGCCAATAAATCCGACATCGAAGCCCTGCGCCCCGCCGATAATACCACGCCGGTGCAGTTGTTTCTGGACCATGCGCCCCAAACCGGCGTCACCGAAGTGCCTGACCCTTATTATACCCGGGATTTTGACGCCGCACTGGACCTGATAGAGGCCGCCAGTGACGGTTTTTTGGCCAGCCTGCCCGCGTCCTAAATAATCGCCGTTTCGCGCAGGCCCCGCCCCAGCAACACCCGCTCAACCCCCAGTTCTGACAGATCAAGTGTGCGGTAGCAGCCATGGCAGATCAGCTCGGCCACACCGCGCCCCATGGCCGGGGCCTGTTGCAACCCATGGCCGGAAAACCCGTTCACGAAGATGAAGTTTTCCATGCCCGGATGCGCCCCGATAATGGCGTTTTGATCCAGCCGGTTATAGGCGTAATGCCCAAGCCATGAATTCACCAGTTTGACGGCCTCAAATGCCGGGATGCGGGTGGCAATGGCGGGCCAGAATTTTTCTTCCCACAAATCATGGTCAACGCCAAAATCATCCGGCGCAACCGCCACATCGTTGTCAGGCGCGCCACCGGCCATGTATAGCGCACCGTCACTGTGGATATGCACGCCACTGGGATCAACAGTCAGGGGTAACACCTGGGGCAACGGATTTTGTGCATCAAAAACATAGGTATAGCGCTTGCGGGCCTCCACCGGGATGTCCAGGCCGGCCAGTGCCGCCACCTGCGCGCCCCGTGTGCCGGCGGCATTCACCACGGTCCCGCAGCCGATGATCTCGCCGCTTTCCAGCCCCACTGAAATAACGCGTGCGCCCCCGTGATGAACCGCGCAAACCTCGCCCTGCATAAATTCAACTCCGGCCCGGCGCGCCATGCGTCGCCAGCTGTCAAACATGCTGATCGCGTCAAAATACCCTTCATCCCGGGTACCAAAGGACGCCAGTTTGATCCCCGACAGGTCGAAAAACCCAAACCGCGCCGCGATTTCATCGGGTTCCAGTATAACCGTCCCGGCACCCAGCCCGGCCTGCAGCGCCTGATTGACCCGCAACTGATCGGCAAATTCGGCGGTGTCCGCCAGATACAGATATCCAAACTCGTGAAAAGGAATGTCGGGGGCATCACCGGCAACCAACTCTCGAAAACTCCGAACGAAATCCACACCATATTGCGAAACCCGCACATTCACCTCTGTGGAAAACTGCTGGCGTATACAGCTGTTGGACAGGCTGGTGCCGGCTGAGGCATAGCTCGGATCCCGTTCTATCACCAATATCCGACCCTGAAAATCGCTGGCACAGGCCAGATGCCAGGCCACCGATGCCCCCATCATCGCCCCACCAATGATCACCACATCATAATGGTCAAATTCAGCCACAGAAGGTTCGCGCCACCTCGGCATATTCCTTATACCGATCCCAGAAGCGCCGGTTTGCGCGGTTTGGGGACTGGCGCAGGTCCTGTGCTTTTTGCGGATCGCGGTAAAATGTCGCCGCCGTCTTCTGATCCCGCGCACTCAGCGTCAGGTTGGCTGCATCCTGAATGCAGCCACACAGGACCCGGCTGCGCGCGTCCCGATCCGATCTTAGACAGGCCCGTTCAATCGACTGTGCCGTCGCCACCCCGGACCACGCCGTCAAAAGTACAATCGCCAAAAGTATAATCCGCATGATCTGCCCGATTTCTGTTGCCATTCCCCGCGCGCTAAGATGCCCCACGGTCGCCACCCGGGTCAATTCACGATTTAGCGGTTGCGCGGGGGCCTGCCGGTCAGCTGCTTCCGGTCTGAAAAAACACCTCATCCGAGCGGTCCCAGAAGGCGCTGATTGCCGCACAGGTGCTGCGCTTCTGGGTTATCACCTCTACCGCGCAAATATCCGCTGCCAGCAATGCTGCACAGCGATACAGCTCCTGGCGCTGCGGAAAATAATCGTCCTGATTTTGCAAAACCGGATGCTCCAGCCCCGCCGCCACTGCCGTTAGCGCAAACGCGGCCTCGGCGCCATAGGCATGCGGAAACGCCCCAATAACCGAAGCGACAACCGCCCTTGGTTCCTGACATCTTTCAATAATGCCCTCGGCTACGTGCTGTTCCATACGCGCCGCAAATGTCGACGCCCCTGAAATGCCCGTCAACCCCACTCACTGCCCAGTTGTCAGGGTGTTAGCGCGTTGCAGGGCAGGTGTCAGGAAAAAGTGGTAATAGATCGGGGA
>VAPL010229070.1_pt1 | contig 11957 bp, 10 predicted proteins | sample 3395061 | NCBI WGS metagenome assembly VAPL01 (sample SAMN08290444, study PRJNA428436) | hydrothermal vent metagenome | isolation source: Deep-sea hydrothermal vent chimney 2 | place: Pacific Ocean: Juan De Fuca Ridge | depth 2182 m m
AAAAAAACAGGAGCCGCCTTCCGAAGAAAAGAAAGAGGTTCTGCTGCCAGTCAAACCGAAGCTCAAAGAGTATGCAGATCCGGCTCTTCCCGCAGCAACCGCTCCCCCAATCCATATCCCGAAACCATCCAACCGGAAAATCGTTGCCCGGAAGAATACAGCGAAAGTAAAGCCTCTAACGGCTGCATCACCTCCGGCAGAGTCCGTGCAGGTCCGGCAATCAGCCCTTTCTCCGGCGGTACAAGAAGAACCCGGCGCCCCGCAGGCGTCCTCAGTCGCTGTTGTGCTCCATCAGGCCACTCCGCTCTACCAGGTCAATCCGCCGCCTGAATATCCTCGTCTGGCCAGGCGTCGCGGCCTTGAAGGGGTTGTGCTCCTTGAGGTACTTGTCGACAGCTCGGGAAGGGTGGCGGACATGCGGCTTTCCCGAACCAGCGACCATGCGCTGCTGGATAAGGCGGCCATGGAAGGGGTGCAACGCTGGCAATTTACACCGGGCACCATGAATGGCAGGCCGCAGGAGATGTGGGTGGAGATACCGGTTCGTTTTCAACTCCGGTAAACAGCCCTCTCGTCGGGCGCCAACTACAGCTTGTACCGCCATGGAAAATTTGATATTCTTTTAGTGTGATCCATACGTTCGCCGGATTGAATCGGGGAGCCCCGGGACCTGAAAATCGTGTCCCTGCCGAGTCTGCATCGGTCTTTCTTTTTTTCATTTCATCAACGCGAGTTACGCAATGCCCGAGTCAGCTAAACAGCAAACCGTGATCAGCCGAGAGGATGCGTTGGAAATCCTGCACAGGTTGCGGCAGGGTGAATCCGTACCCCCCGACCTCCTGAATTTCAGAGGGGTATCGCTGCCGGGAGAGGACTTAAGCGGTCTGGATCTGTTTGGGGCTGATTTTTCGGAAGCTGATCTTGCCGGGGCTGATCTTTCCCGAGCGCGCCTGTTCAAGGCACATCTTGTTAAAACCGTTCTTATCGGAGCAAAGCTGCACAAGGCCGATTTAACCGGCTGTGATCTTTCCGGCGCCAACCTGGAAGACGCCCACGCAAGCGAGATCGGCCTTGGTATGGCCAATCTTAGGGGTGCCCGGCTTTTCAGCTGTGACCTGTCCAGAGGGACCCTGACCAAGGCCAACCTGGAAAAGGCGGATCTGCGCTGCGCCAACCTGCGTGGCGCCCGCATGCGTGAGGCGGAAATCGTCGGGGCCGATCTGACCGGCGCCTCCCTGTACGGTATCAATCTGTCGTTGAGTAATCTGGAAAATTCGATTTTTAACAATGCCGATATGCGGGAAGCACGCCTGCGAAGCGTCACCAACTTTGAAAAAGCGGAATGGATAGGAGTCGATATTCGTGATATCAACTTCTCCGGGGCCTACCGACTGCGCCGCTTCATTGTCGATCAGAATTATCTCTACGAGTTTAAAAACGTCAATGCCTACTCCAGGTTTGTCTACTGGATCTGGCTGATCAGCAGTGACTGCGGCCGCAGCCTGTTTCGCTGGTGTATCTGCATTGCCTGCCTGTCCCTTGTCTTTGCCTGCCTGTACATGGTGGTCGGGATTGATTATGGGGAGAATCCTAACTGGATCGCGCCGATCTATTACAGTGTGGTCACGCTTTCTACTTTGGGGTATGGTGATATCCTTCCGGTCACGCCATTGGCGCGTTTCGTGGCATTGGTGGAGGTTATGACCGGTTATGTCATGCTTGGCGGGCTACTGTCGATTTTTGCCAACAAGATGGCCAGGCGAGGTGAATAATACAAGAGCTCAACGGCCCTGCATAAGGCGGTTGTTGGGGCGTCTGACTCGATCCTGCCGATCCTTTTTTGTTTATTACGGGGCATAAAAATGTTCAATTTTTTCAAGCGCAAGAAAAAAGATCCCTTAGGCGAGCTCAAGACCTTTCTCGGCGGCTATGAGCTGCCGAGCTTTTCAACCGCGGTCATCAACGTTCTCACTAAATTACGTGATCCGGAAGCCTCCATGGGGGAAATTGTTCCCCTGATTGAACTGGACCCGGGCATGACCGTCAAGATCCTGCGCCTGGTGAATTCTGCCGGATTCGGCCTGACAACCAAGGCCGGTAATCTGCAGCATGCGATCACGCTGATGGGACGTTCCAGGCTTGAGGCCGTGGTCCTGAGTTTTGGGGTTTCAGACAGCCTGCCCTCAACCATGGAATGCATGGAGAGAGGGGTGTTCTGGGCAATCTCCGCCCGTCGCGCCTGTCTGGCCAGGATTATTGCCCAGCATCTGCATGCCGCCACCCAGGCGGAATGCTTTACTGTCGGCCTGCTCATGGATATGGCCATTCCGGTTCTGGATCATGCGCACCGGGGGGAATATGGAGAGGTGCTGGCCCGGTGGCATGCCGACGATGAAAGTCAGCTGACCGAGATGGAGTCTGAAGCCTTCGGGTACGACCATGCCGCCATCGGAGCCCTGATGGCTGAGGCCTGGGACTTGCCGGAGTATATCGTTCACTCCATTGCCGCCCATCATATGCATGGCCCGGATTCACAGGCCGAACCGGCGGTGCAGCTCGTTTCACTGATTAAGTATTTTGATCAGGAGAATGGGTTGGAGAAGTTGGTGGAGGCGGCCCAGCTTGACTATGCCATTGACAAGCCGCTGATTGAAGAGATGATCAACCAGTCTTTTTCCTATGCAGAACAGTTTATAGGTTCTTTTCGCTGAGAGCGGAGTTTCTCGGGCCGTCCTCGTGCCTGCAGTAAAGAAGAGGCGGTTCGTGTCTTACCCTTGAACTTTTGTCATAAAAAAACAGATAGCGAAGACTTCGAGAAAATTAAATCGTTTTTTACTTGTCAAAGCAATAGGTTGTTTAGGCTGAAGCCTGTTAGGGGTGCTTTTTTAATCCCTTGCTAATAGCCTAAATACCTGCGGGCTTGCTCGCTTTAGACAAGCATTTCAGCAAAGATGGGGCTGGGTGTTTTTTTCCGTCTTTTGACCATGTTCCCGGTCAATTTTCTCATAGCTTGCACAGAATTCGCGGATGAGTTCCTTCCGGGCTGCCGGATCAAGCATCCAGTAACACGGGCTGAGCATCAGGATGCGGATAGCTTGTTGCTGGTTCATCGTCGACCCTCCCTGGTAAACGATTGAGAAATCCTCTTATTCTCTTGTTGTTACTGTTCTTGTCGACAGTTCTCCAGCTTTTCTTAACCGGTTTTTTATATAGATTTCCCTTCATCATCGGCATGAGCGCCAAGCTCGTTCTTGTGTCATTTTCCGGGAGCAATCATAAAAATACTTGACATTCGTTAGTCAGTTCAATTATTAGACAATCTAACTATCTTATCAGGCTGTATCAGGGGGAGGAATCTTTGACCGATCAAAAAATCATTGAACAGGCGCGTTTTATATTTACAACCGGAAAACTTCTTCGCCGCCATATTTTTTCTGCCCTGGCCCACTCAGAGGGTGAGGGGAAATACGGCTGTTCGGATCTGTCACTGGCCCAGTTCAACCTGTTGATGGCAGTGCAGACCCAGGGTGCAATCACCGGCGGAGAACTTGCCGCCCAGCTGGGCGTTTCCCCGCCATCGGTTTCGGTCATGGTCGAACGGCTGGTTGAGCGGGGTCTGCTGGTCCGTGAACGTTCCAAAGAGGATCGTCGCAAGGTGGTTCTTCGAATCAGTCACGACGAGGCGCTTCATCTTGCCCGGATTGAAGAACAGCTGCTGGCCAGTTTTGTTGATCTGGTTGAGGAGGTCGGCGATGAAACCGCTGATAAATGGGTTGAGGTTCTCGGTCAAGTTGAGCAGGTTTTGCGGCGGAAATTTGAACAGAAAACAGGGGGGGGCAGGTGAACCTGAAAACAACAGGCCCGGCTCCGCTGCTGCGTATAGTCCTGTGCGTGCTTATCCTCGGCGCGGGGATCGGCGGTTTTCTTGCCCTCAAAACCCTGAAAAAGCCGCCGACGGCAAACGAAGTGGTTGAACATCCCCTGCCGGTACAGGTGGTGCGAGTGCAGCCGGTGGATTTTCCGGTTACCATTCACGGGTATGGTGATGTTGTTGCCCGGACCGCTGTGACCTTGTCGGCCGAAGTCCGTGGTCGGGTTACCTTTAAGCGTGATCTGCTCCTGGCCGGCCGGATCGTTGAAAAGGGCGAGGTGCTCTTTGAGATTGACCGGCAAGATTTTCAGCTTGATCTGACCACAGCCGACTCGCTGCTGAAAATTCTTACCCGGGACCACGAAATTGCCGCAGCCGAACTAAAACGGGTGGGCAGCCTGTACCGCAAAAACAAGGTCGGTAGTCTGAGTGCAGTGGAAAAGGCTGAATCCGCTGTCAACTCCATAAGCAACCAGCTGCAGCAGGTACGCCAGAGCAGGGAGCAGGCGAAATTGAAACTCGCCCGCTGTGTGATCCGTGCACCCTTTACCGGCCGGGTATCAGCGGTGGAGATAGAGCGGGAGGAGTATGTCAATCCTGGACAGAAAATGATTACTCTGGTTGATGATGCATCCCTTGAGGTTGTGGTACCCCTTGACAGCAGGGATGCAGCCAACTGGCTCAGGTGGACCGGTACTCAGGAAAAACTCGAACAAAATTGGTTTTCCGAACCGGAACCGGTCAATTGCGAGGTGGTCTGGAGTGAGAACGCAGCGGTGAGGGGAGGCGGTCATCTGGCCCGGGTAGTCCGTTTTGATTCCAGAACCAGAATGCTTGCGGTAGCCGTTGCCCTTGACCGTTCCGAATCGTCGTCCTTTCCTCTGGTTGATGGAATGTTCTGTCGGGTATCCATTCCCGGCCGCATTCTTGAACAGGTGTTTGTGATTCCAAAAGAGGCGGTGAGCTTTACCTCCACCGTGTACGTGGTCAAGGGTAGCCGTCTGCAGACCCGCGAGGTAACGGTTGCCCGTGAGGAGGAAGACGTGGCGGTGATAACAGGCGGGCTTGCGTCCGGGGACGTGGTGATCACCACCCGACTGGAAAATCCCCTGGAAAATTCCCTTGTCCGGATTGTTGAGCAGGACGGGCAATGAAGAGAATTCTGGCTGCCTTTGCCGGCAATACGGTATTTGCCAATATTGTCCTGTTGATGATCTTCATGGCCGGTGGCCTTGCTGTGACGAGCATGCTACGGGAGAGTTTTCCCCAGTTTTCCCTGGACCTGATTTCTATCCAGGTGCCCTACCCCGGGGCTGATCCTGAAGAGGTGGAAGAGGGCATCAGTTTGAAAATTGAGGACGCCCTTGAGACGGTGGAGGGGATCAAGCAGTATACCACCAGATCTTCGGAGAATTTGGCCTCAATTACCGTTGAGATTCAGGAAGGGTATGATGTCGGCAAGGTCCTCGATCAGGTCAAATCCAAGGTTGATGCCATTTCTACTTTTCCGGTTGATGCTGAACAACCGGTGATTACGGAGGTCTTGCTCCACGACTCGGTGATGATGCTGGCCCTGTCCGGCGGGCTCAATGAAAAACAGCTGAAGACCTGGGCCAACCGGGTCAAGGACGAGGTCAAACAGCTGGACGGGATCTCCCAGGTCGAGGTCTTCGGCAGCCGGGATTACGAAATTTCCATTGAGGTCTCCGAGGAGCGGCTGCAGGAATACGGCCTCAGTTTCACCCAGGTGGCGCGGGCGGTCCGTAATTCAAGCCTGAACCTCCATGGCGGTACCATCCGGACCAGCGGTGAAGAGATACGGGTGCGAACCGTGGGCCGGAAGTATACCGGGGCTGAACTGGCCAAAATAATTGTTCTGGCCGGACCGGGTGGTGAGCTGATCCCCCTTGGCCGTATTGCTCAGATCAGAGACGGCTTTACCGAAGATCCGGTCTCTGCTCTGATCAACGGGGTGCCCGCCGTCTTTGTCATGGTGTTTAAGACCACCGACGAGGATGCCCTGAAGATATCCAACCAGGTCAGCCGTTATGTTGAGCAGAAACAGGGGCAGCTGCCGCCCGGCGTCTCCCTGACCGATTTCTATGATAATACCAAAGCGCTGCGGGCCCGAATAAACCTGCTGAGCAGAAACGGAATCATCGGCATGGCCCTGGTCTTTTTTCTGCTCTGGCTTTTTCTCGACCTGCGTCTCTCATTCTGGGGCGGACTTGGTATCCCCATTTCTCTGGCCGGTGCCCTGTTTATCCTCTGGTCCATGGGCGAGACCATCAATATGGTGTCTCTGTTCGGTTTTATTATGGTTCTCGGGGTGGTGGTGGACGATGCCATTGTGGTGGGAGAATCCATCTATGTCCACAGGATGCTGGGCAAACCGCCACTACAGGCGGCGGTTGACGGTGTGGCCGAGGTGGGGATGCCGGTAATTGCCGCAGTCCTGACCACGGTGGTTGCCTTTATTCCATTGGCCTATGTTGGTGGTATCATGGGTAAGTTTATTGCCATTTTGCCAACAGTCGTGATCTCCTGCCTGTTGATTTCGCTTACCGAATGCCTTTTTCTTCTGCCTGCCCATCTCAGCCACCTGCCTGACCTCAACCGGAAAAAGCAACCCCGTTGGCTGATCGGCCGGTGGATCAGCGGTTTTCAGCAGTGTACACAGCAGGGACTTGAGCGCTTTGTCCAGGGACGGTATATGCGTTTTCTCGATCGAGTTTTGATCTGGCGCTATGTTTCCCTGGCCATTGCCATTTCCATTTTGTTATTGACTCTGGGGCTGGTGAAGGGCGGGTTGGTCAAGTTTCAGGTCTTTCCCAAGATCGATGGTTTTGTCATCACCTCGACGGTGGAATTTCCCGAGGGAACTCCGCCGGCCGTGACCGAAAAGGCCCTGCGCAAAATTGAGGCTGCCTTTGTCCGGGTGGCCGAGCGCACACCAACCCTGAGCGGAGAGCCCATGATCAAGAAGCGGCTTTCGCTGGTTGGACAGACTTTGAGCAATCAGATGGGGCGCACAGGGCCCAACCTGGGTTCGGTACAGATTATCCTGCTGGAATCGGAAAAACGGGGTATCCACTCCAACGACCTGCTGGTGGCCTGGGAAAAAGAGGTCGGGGCAATTACCGGTGCCAGGGCCCTGACCTTTGAGGGGTTGTCCGCAGGACCCGGTGGCGCAGAAATAGAAGTCTGGTTGCAGGGGCAGGACATGAAGACCCTGATTGCGGCCTCAGACCAGCTCCAGGAAAAGCTTGCCACCTATGACGGGGTCTTTCAGGTCCGTTCCGATTTCAGTCCGGGCAAGAATGAACTGCGGCTGTCGCTCAAGCCGGAGGCCCGGGCATTGGGGCTGAGTGTGGAAGATCTTGCCCGCCAGGTCAACGCCGGTTTTTTTGGCCGGGAGGCCTTCCGGCTGCAGCGGGGTGAGGATGATATCCGGGTCAAGGTTCGCTATACAGACGAGGAACGACGCCGGTTATCGGATTTTTACAGCATGCGGATCCGAACAGCAGACGGTACCCTTGTGCCCCTGGTGTCGGTTGCCGATATTACTTTGGCCTCCGGTTATTCCACTATCACCCGCACCGATGGGCGGCGCCGGATTGCAGTGACCGCAGAGGTTGATCCCAAGAGGGCCAATTCCCAGGAGATCTTTGCCGATCTTGGCGCAGAGTTTTTCCCGGACCTGAAGGCTCGTTACCCCGGTCTGCATATTTCCCTGCAGGGAGAGAAAAAAAACATGCGTGAGTCCTTTGGTTCGCTTAAAGTCACCTTTCCACTGGCTGTTGTCGGAATATTTGTTATCATTGCCACTATCTTTCGTTCCTATATCCAGCCGGTTGTGATTTTGTTCACTATCCCGTTCGGTATTATCGGGGCGATCTTCGGCCATCTTTTTCTCGGCTACAGCCTGTCGATGATGTCCATGTTCGGGATGGTTGCCCTGACCGGGGTCGTGGTTAATGACGCCATTGTCCTGATCGAGCGGATCAATGGGAATCTGGCCGAAGGGATGGAGTTTTTTGAGGCCGTTAAGCTGGGGAGCCGCCGCCGTTTCCGAGCCATTCTCCTGACTTCGCTCAGTACGGTCGGCGGGCTGGCTCCGCTGATCATGGAGACCGATATGCAGGCTAAATTTCTTATTCCCATGGCCCTGTCGCTGGCTGCAGGTGTTACCTTTGCCACTGTATTGACCCTGGTGCTGATTCCCAGCCTGCTGGCCATTGTCAATGATCTGCGCCGGGTGGTGGTACGGCTCCGAACCGGATTATGGCCCACCCGCGAAGAGGTGGAGCCTGCAGCGCATCGGCGGTTGAACCTGTATCAGGCGGAAGAATCAGTTATGACCGACCGGGGAAGTGTTCAAACTCAACTTTGATTGTCGTGTGAGGATGATATGAAGCGGATATGTATAAGTATTTTTCTTGTTTTTCTGATGGCAGCTGCTGTTGTTGCTGCGGAAGAAGAACCCATACCTTCCCCTGACCTTTCGGGGATTGAAGTCCTTGATCTGCAAACCGCCCAGCGGATCGCCCTTGAAGGCAACCCTGACCTGGCGGCAGCTATGAGCAGGATTGAACAGGCCCGAGCCCGGGTTAATCAGGCCGTGGCAGCCTGGTGGCCGACCCTTGATGTAAATGGACAGCTCGGCCGTGTCCGCAGGTCCGATATTGCCTATGAGCTTATAAAGAAATATCCTTCCTCTCCTGGAATCTCTAATGCTCGAACCTATGATGAAGGAATTGCCAACCTGCAGGCGACCTGGTTGCTTTTTGACGGTTTTTATCGCTCTTTTAAGCAACAGCAGGCGGAATTCAACCAGAAGACGCTGACAGCAGCCCTTCGGGACAGTCAGCGCTTATTGGTCAATGGCGTTGCCGAGGCCTTTTTGAATGCACAACTGGCCCAGACTAATGTTGATATAGCGGCGGCTGATGAAAAGTTTTATTTGAGCCAGTTACGAGATGCACAGAATCGGTACGAGGTCGGGGTCGGTCCCTGGGGCGATGTTCTCAACATCAAGGTCCAGTTGAATTCGGCAAAAACCAGCCTGCTCTTGAACCAACGTCAGTTTGAGGCTGTGGGCTACGGTCTGGCTGCCCTTATGGGCATCCCGGATGCCATTTTTCCAAACGATCTCCGTCTGGCTGAACTGGATAAGGATTTTAAAATCAGCGAAACGAAAAAAGATTCGGAGGCCTTGATCAGGGAGGCTTTGGCCTCACGACCGGACATCCGCCAATTGGAAATGCGCAAAAAAGAGGCCGAGGCCGGGACCGGGCAGGCAAAAGCACCGTTTTATCCCAAAGTGCAGTTGGCCGGGTCCGTGAATGGGAACCGGCAGGGGGATGTGCATTTAACCGGTGATGATTTCGGCAACACGATTTCGGTGAATGTGTCCTGGAATCTTTTTTCCGGAGGGGCCGATAGAGCCCGCCTGTTTGAAGCCCGGCAGAAAGATCGGGAAGTCGCCTATAGTCTGGCCTCGCTGCGCAACAATGTGGCGGCCGAGGTCCGACAGGATCTGGCCTTACTGGCCGCCGCTGAGGAGCAGGTTCGCCTGCAGCGTGACAGTGTGGCCCTGGTCAAGGAAAATCGGGAACTGGCCAAGAATGAATATGAGGCGGGCGAGGCCTCGCTGGTCCGGCTTAACGAAGCCCAGCGAGACCTGACAACCACCTACAGTCGTCTGGCCCAGGCCCTTGTCGGCTACCATAAGGCCAGGCAACAACTGCTGGCGGCAACCGGTGGAAACCTGCAGACGTTTAGCCGAAAATAGCCCGCGAAGACGGAACTTTTTAGGCTATTTTCATAACAGCGAAGCGGTGTCATCGTTGTGCTGTGACCTGTAAAACCCGGAGTCTGCACTTCGCTCCCCTTACCTGGTCCAGCCATGCTGGTTTATTTCTGAAAAGAAATAAACAGGGCATTACCGGTTAAGCTGTTTAAACTCTTCATCGGTGATTTCAGGTGCACCAAAGCTCCTGGAAACCACCCGTCCCTGTTTATCCGCCACGATAATGGTCGGTACGCCCTGCACTTTATACTGCTTTGAGAGCGTACCTTTTGTATCAAAGAGAACAGGGTAGGCCATTTTTGTTATCTCCATAAAGGCCCGTGCCCGACCAATCGAGTCGTTAAAGCCCACGTTGATCCCGATAAAGGCCATTCCCTGCGGGCCGTATTTTTCATAGAATTTATTGATTGCAGGAACTTCCTGTTTACAGTTCGGGCACCAGGAGGCCCAGAAAATAAGCATGACCGGCTGCTTCCCTATTACCTTGGAAAGATCAACAGGCTTGCCGTTCATATCGGTACCGGAAAACGAATAAATTGTGTCGCCGACACCAAGGGCATTTGCCGTCAGCGGCAGGCAAAGAAAGAAGATCAGGAAAATGGGTGCAAAACGCTTAAACATAACTCCAGCTCCAATGATATAATTTATGGTTTAGCTCGAAAATGAATGATGCCGTCATGTTTCATGAATTCATCAGAGGTTTATTTTCATGGCTGTTAAACAAACATCATGCCGGCTTGGATTAAAAAATACTCGGCCAGACCGATCATGAAAACTCCCATGGTTTTTTTTATGATCACCATCCAGTTGCCGGAACGGGGGATACTGGCAAGGATACCGGAAAAGGTCCCGACCACGATCAGGATAGCACCCATTCCGAACGAGAACACAAACAGCAGGGAGCCGCCGAGAAAGAGGTTGCCGGTGGAGGCGACATAGGCCAGCAGGGCGCCAAGCACAGGTGCCGTGCAGGGTCCGGCAATCAGACCTGAGGCCATGCCGATAATAAAAACCCCGGGGGCACCCTTGATTTTTGTATTCATCTGTGGGGTAAAGGTCGGCAGTCTGAATACATCAAGCATACCCAGGCCAAGCAGCAATATTATATTACCGACGATAAGATAGGTCCAGGGGCTGGTGTTTATTGTCCCGAAAAACCTGCCGGTGGCAGCGGCAAAAATGCCCAGACCGGCATAGGTCAGAGCCATTCCTGTAATATAGGTCAGAGAAAGCAGAAATCCACGCAGCTTTGAGCCACCGATATTGGAATTGCTGATGACACCGGCAGTTATGGGAATCATCGGGTAGACGCAGGGAGTCAGGCTGGCAAGAAGGCCGCCGACATAGGCCGCGGCAAAGGCCAGCAGCAGAGAACCCTGCAGATAGGTTTCAATCTGGCTGAGAAAGTGTTCCATAATTCCATTAGTAAGAATGAATAGTAATTCTTTAAATATACGACGTCGTGGTAGAAAGTAAAGCGAAAAGGAATGGTATGGAAAGTGCGGATAGCCCGATAAATCGGAAAAGAAGGCGGAAAGCTGAAAAGATGTATGCGCGTTATCGCTGGTCCTTTCGGGGTATTCAGGAACTGGAGGCAAAGGAGGCGGTAAGGCTCCAATCCCAAGAGCGGGTCATATTTGTCGATGTTCGCGACCCGGCGGAACAGGCCGTCTCCATGCTGCCCGGAGCCTTAACCGAGGCCGAATATCTGAAGGCCCCGCCACGGTTCAGAAAAAAAATTGTCCTCTGTTACTGCACCATCGGCTACCGCAGCGGTTTGTTCGTGAAGAAGTATGGATCCAAATACCCAAACCTGTATAACCTCAGCGGTGGCCTCATCCTCTGGCTTCATGCCGGTGGACCCATGGAAAAGAACGGGTCGGAAACCCGTCAGGTGCATGTCTATGGGAAAAAATGGGCACTGCAGCCTGAGGGGTATTCTCCGGTTTACTGATCCGTCACTGGGTGGGAGGTATGGGTTAGAAATTATAACTTAAAGTTAGTGAGGCTACCGGATAATACTGGAACGGATCCAGGTCATCCTCGATCGCTTTTTTTTGTTCATCCAGGAAACGGATAACCTCCGGATAGCTGCCGATGTCAAGCGGCGCCTCGACATAGAGATCGGAAACATTGGGCGATCCCTGGAACATAACTCCGACATCAAAGGCAATGCCCCATCCCTTGTCGCCATGGTTGCTGTTCCAGCCCAGGCCTGCATAGGGGGCAATACTGTTGAAGTCCACTGTTCCCTTGACCCGGGCCAGACCGGCA
>VAPL010102240.1_pt1 | contig 11954 bp, 12 predicted proteins | sample 3395061 | NCBI WGS metagenome assembly VAPL01 (sample SAMN08290444, study PRJNA428436) | hydrothermal vent metagenome | isolation source: Deep-sea hydrothermal vent chimney 2 | place: Pacific Ocean: Juan De Fuca Ridge | depth 2182 m m
CCCAATGCAGCGGGAATAAAAACCCACGACTATAGCCAGACACATCCAACCTTCTGCTGTTTTCAGGCAAGTCATGTCTCCTGCCCAAGCTTCGTTGACGATCACTGGGTTAAAATTTTGATTCAGCAAATTTACTGCAACTACACCCCCTAATTTACGCTTTGTCGTGACTATTGTGGGCGAACGCCAATGGAAACATGACTTAATGGTAAATCGATTTGGGCGCAAAAGAATTCAGCTCAAATCTAAATCAGCAAATACCTTAAAAAATGGACAACTATCAGATCAGGTCTGAACTACTACACCTTAAATAGAGGTATGGCAGAGAATCGACAACTACCCGTTGAGTCAGGTTCATGAATTGATGCCTCGGCTATGGAAAAAAATCAACAAATACCATTATTATTTTAACCTCTTTATCACGATTAAAATTTTAATTGCTTGTTCCGGTATAATTAAGCATTTTCACAGGATAAACGAGCAACATGACAGATAAACTCAGCTACCAGGATGCCGGCGTCAACATTGATGCAGGTAATAAGCTTGTAGAAATGATCAAACCTCACGCCAAACGGACACACCGACCCGGTGTTTTATCCGGCCTAGGTGGCTTTGGTGCACTTTTTGAGCTTCCTGTTGATCGTTATAAAAACCCTGTACTGGTGTCGGGCACAGATGGTGTGGGAACCAAACTTATGCTGGCGATGGCGATGAACCAGCACGATACCATCGGCATCGATCTTGTTGCAATGTGTGCCAATGATATTATTGTAACGGGTGCCGAACCTTTGTTTTTTCTTGACTATTATGCAACAGGAAGACTGAACCCAGAAGTTGCAGCCGCTGTCGTTAGAGGCATCAGCAAAGGTTGCTTGCTTGCTGGAGCGGCTCTGACAGGCGGAGAAACGGCTGAAATGCCGGGAATGTATCAAGACGAAGACTATGATCTCGCTGGTTTTTGTGTTGGTATCGTCGAAAAATCAGAAATTATCGATGGTCGAGCCATTCAAACGGGAGATGTCATTATTGCACTCGCTTCATCAGGACCGCATGCAAATGGTTATTCTTTAATTCGTAAAATAATTAACTCACGCGATATAAAACCAGATGAAATGCTGGCTGACAAACCTTTGTATCAACACCTGCTCGAACCGACTCGCATTTATGTAAAATCTATTTTAGCCTTATCTAAATCGCTTCCTATTCATGCTCTTGCGCACATTACTGGAGGTGGTTTATTAGAAAATATTCCGCGTGTTTTACCTAACGATTGCCATGCCGTTATTGATGAAACTTCATGGCAATGGCCCACCGTATTTAAATGGCTGCAAAAAACGGGAGGCGTCGAAAAAAACGAAATGTACCGCACATTTAACTGTGGCATCGGTATGATCGTGTGTATTGCGGCAGAACAAGCTGACGAAGCCATCCGTTTGTTAACCAATGCCGGTGAAAAAACATGGAAATTGGGTTACATCGCTACCGGCAATAATCAGGGCAAACGTGTCGTGATGACTCATTGATATGTTGAACATCGTAGTACTGATATCAGGCGGGGGCAGCAACTTACAGGCGCTGATTAATGCGTGCAAAACGGAACAACTCCCTATAAACATTAAAGCCGTCGTCAGTAACCGCGCAGCAGTATTAGGTCTCGAACGAGCATTTAAAGCACAATTAAATTGTGCCGTGGTGGACCATAAACAATTCCCATCACGTGCTGTTTTCGATCAAGCTTTATGCGATACCATCGACCCCTACCAACCTGACTTCATTGTTTTGGCAGGGTTCATGAGAATGTTAACGCCGCTGTTTATCAATCATTACACATGTCGCATCTTGAATATTCATCCCTCACGCTTACCTGCGTACAAAGGATTAAATACGCATCAGCGCGTACTCGATGACGGTGAATCTAAACATGGCGCTAGTGTTCATGTTGTTACTGAAGCGCTTGATGATGGCCCCGTCATTTTACAAAGTGAATTGAACGTATTAGCCAATGAAACTCAGAACACTCTGGCTCAGCGTGTTCTACAAACTGAACATATCATCCTGCCATTAGCATTAAGATGGCTCGCTGAAAAACGGCTGTTTATTCACAGTAATGGCCAGGTTGAATTTGACGCTCATCTTTTGACCGAGCCCATACAAATGCAATTTTGAAGCGGTCTAAATTTCCGGCTTTTTACTCGACAGCAATAACCACAAATAACCAGCAACACCCGCAATAATGGAGGCAAACAGTATCCCGGTTTTAGCCATCAATAGTGATTCTGGCTGACCAGCAAAACCCAGCTCGGCAATAAAAATAGACATGGTAAAACCAATACCTGCCAACAAGGCGACACCTGATATTTGCATCATCGATATACCTTCAGGTAACCGAGCCAGCCCCATTTTAATGGCCAACCAACTCAGCCCGGCAATACCTAAAAATTTACCCACGATTAAGCCCATCATCACACCGATCGTAATCGGATGCGCTATGGTTTCTCCTATCGTGGAAAAATCGATAGGAATGCCTGCATTAATAAACGCAAATAAAGGGATAACAATAAAGGCCACCGGCATGTGCATGTTATGTTCCAGACGCTGCAAAGGTGTTTCTACTTGATGGACTCCATTTTCCAGCGTCTGTACTATCGCACGTTGTTCCTGATTATTCATAATACTTTCACCAGGACGATAACTGGCATCAAAACGTTTAATTAGATCCTTAACATGCTGACTAAACAAGGTGGGGTCGTATTTAGGCCTTGCCGGTATCGTTAAGGCCGTAATCACACCGGCTAAGGTCGCATGCACACCCGACTTCAACAAAGCGAACCACAATAGCAACCCAATGAGAAAATAAGGCAAGGGACTGCGTATACCGACAACATTAAATATAATTAACAACACAAAAAAGGCAAAACCAAAACCCAATGCACCCCAAACAATAGTCTCTGTATAAAATAATGCAATGACAATAACCGCCCCCAAGTCATCGACGATCGCCAAGGCCACCAAGAAAGTAATCAAAGTTTTGGGAACGCGCCCAGCCAGCAACACAAGCACACCAATCGCAAAAGCGATATCCGTTGCCATGGGAATCCCCCAACCCATCTGCCCTTCTCCACCGTAATTTATAGCAAAATAGAGTAATGCAGGAATCGCCATTCCACCAATTGCGGCAATAATAGGTAAAACGGCTTGTTTAGGATCTGACAACTCACCGACCAATATTTCACGCTTTAGCTCCAGACCCACAACAAAAAAGAACAGCGCCATAAGGCCATCGTTAACCCAATGTTGTAATGATTTTTCTAAAGTCCAACCTCCGATACTCATACCTATAGGTGTATGAATAAAATGTTGATAAGTCCCCGCTAAAGCGGTATTAGCGGCAAGCAAGGCCAATAATGCACAGACCATAAGTAATCGACTACTGGTGGTTTCATTGTGAATAAACTCTTCAAACGGGGTAACAACTTTATCAAAAGACTTTTCCCATGGGGCGTGGTAAATCTTGCCTTGCACTCCATTTTGATCTGAGTTATTATTTTTAGCCATACCTACCTCTTGTTATTTCAACCCGATTACAGGTTTGATACTTCTCTGCTTGCCGCATGGGTATTGATCTACATACACGATTTATTTTGAGATCATAATACCACCCATACCACTTTAAAAGCTTAATTTTCCTCTCGCCAGATTCGGTATACCTTTTTCGCCGTCATAAATACGTTAGCAAAAAATATCCAAAAACCCATACCCATAATGAAAGAAACGATGGCAATGGTCGGCTTGTAATAACTATGCACCTCCTCCAATTGCTCAGTTTGACCGGCCAGTAACAAATTACCTTCGACAATACCAAAGCCTAATAAAGTTGAATAAAAACCGGTGATGCCAAGCGCCGTAAACCAAAACGTATAATTAATAAGTCGAGTGGAGTACAGCTTCACCCCCGTCAACCTGGGCACCAAATAATAACTGACGGCCATACACAGCAATACCACACCGCCAATTACATTAATATGGGCATGAGCAAGAGGATCAATCATATGACCAGGACCCCCATAGGGACTACCAATAGAATCCAGATACGCCCGAATTGGCGGCTGAATCTGGAGCACGCCATGTACGGTGCCAACAAAAAAGAAAAAAGTGGAAGCCACGATGTATTTAAACAATTTACGTTCTTCTTTTGCGGCATTGTCGATTAATGTTTCTTCTTTCATTACGACCCTACTTATTGCGTTATTGATACTAAATAATGACCCTGAAGACTCGCGAGGATCAATAAAACCCATTATTTTACTTTAATTCACTCTCAACATGTTTAGATTTTGTCTCTGCAAAAGCCTTTTTCACTTACAGTGCGGCAATCTATTATAGATTGTAGCTGCACCGTTATGGAGGAAAAGAAGAATGTGCTGAGTCGTTACCGCAAATAATTCATGGTAGTCTACCCTATATACACATCAATAAATAACGACTATTATTCAATATAAGCTCGTTTTTTACGAACAAACAAATTATGCGACCTATAAATTACAAACACTTACGATATTTTTGGGTTGTAGCCAAAGAAGGGAGCATTGCCCGCGCAAGCGAAATTCTACATCTCACACCGCAAACCATAAGTGGTCAACTGACCCTACTGGAAAAATCAATTAACGTAAAACTACTGGTACGCAGTGGTCGCAACCTTGCTCTTACTGAAGCGGGACGTACCGCCTTTGATTATGCTAATGACATTTTTTTACTGGGCTCCGAGTTACAGGATGTATTGCAAAACCGACCAAAAGGACGCCCGCTCCGGTTTACAGTAGGCATCACCAACGTAATCCCCAAACTCATTGCGCATCGTTTGCTGGAACCCGCACTACACCTCGATACATCCGTACAACTCATCTGTTATGAAGATAAAATGGATAAACTGTTAGGTGATCTCGCTGTCCATAAACTGGATATGGTGCTGACTGATCAACCCTTGCGTCCAAGTTCCAATGTGCGCGCATTTAATCATCATCTGGGCGAGTGCGGCGTCACCTTTTTTGGTACAGCAGATCTCGCTTGCCAATGCAAAAATGATTTTCCTATGAGCTTGCAAGGGGTTCCCATCTTATTACCTGCAAGAGATACGGCAGTACGTAGCGCGCTGAACCAATGGCTTAATGAAAACAAGATCCACCCTAATATAGCCGCCGAATTTGATGATAGCGCTTTGATGAAGTCTTTCGGTCAAAAAGGAGTTGGCGTATTCACCGCACCCACTGTTATAGAAGACGAAGTCATCAGACAATATAAAGTAGAACTTATTGGTCGTATTGATAGCGTTCGAGAACAGTTCTATGCCATATCGGGTGAGCGTAAACTCAAACACCCAGCAGTGATCGCCATTAGCGAAGCGGCTCGGCGACGCACTTTTCAGGATATTTCAGCGCTGACCGAAAATAGCGAAAATAAGCCCGCTTCAAGCTCATCCTAGATTATTTTTTAGCGATACCCAGCGAGATGAATAGACTCGCAATCACAAACAAACCCGAAGCGGCGACAACAATAGCAGGTCCGGCCGGAATATCCCAATAAAGCGAGCCATATAAACCGGTAATCGCTGAAACAACCCCGCACACTGCTGCGCCAATAGCCATTTGCTCAGGTGTGGAAGAATAAAGCCGAGCCACGGCTGCCGGAATAATCAGTAGAGAAACCACCAGCAGTACCCCGACAATATTAATGCCTATAGCGATTAAACCGGCTAATAATAGAATATAAATCCACTTTACTCGAGTAACCGCCACCCCTTCAGCTGCTGCCAGTTCTTCGCTGACCGTCATCGCGATTAAAGAACGCCAAATAATAATAAATACGAACAAAGCAATAATGGCTAATGCGCAAACCAGGTAAACATCATGATCTGTCAGCGCCAAAACATCACCCACCAAATAAGCCATTAGATCAACCCTTACGTCATCGACAAAGGAAACCGCGACCAAACCGACAGCGAGTCCACTATGCGCAAGAATGCCTAACAAGGTATCGTTAGCTAATTTCGTTTGGCGTTCTAATATAAGTAATAAAACAGAGGTCAACATACAAAAGATCACCAATGCTAATGTCAGGTTGATTGTCATTAATAATGCAATGGCAACCCCTAGCAAAGCAGAATGGGCTATTGCGGAACCAAAATAACTCATTTTCCGCCAAACCAACACGGCACCAAAAGGCCCCGACACTGCCGCAATGGCAATACTCCCTATCAACGCACGAACAAAAAAATCTTCCACTTTAAAGGTCGCCATGATTATAATTTACATGACGGACTGTCTCGCTTTGTTTCAGCGGGACAGCCCCCCCCTTGATATCATGGTGATGATCATGATGATGGGTATAAACAGCCAAAACATCTGCAGCATGCTGACCAAAAAGATTAACAAACTCAGGGTCTTTTGCCACGGCGTGAGGATGACCTGTACAACAAACATGTTTATTTAAACAAATAACATGATCTGTCGCGGCCATCACTAGATGCAAATCATGGGAGACTAATAAAATACCACAGTGATATCGGTCTCGAATGCTTGCAATAAGCTGGTAAAGCTCGGCTTGACCCGTCACATCGACTCCGGCCAAAGGTTCATCCAGCACCAATAAATCAGGCTTACGTAATAAGGCTCTGGCTAATAAAACGCGATGAAACTCACCGCCTGACAAAGTGGCCATCTGCCTTTTTAAGGTGTGCGCCGCCCCCACCTCGGTTAATATTTCAATGATAGAAAGCTGACGATCAGGTTTAGCCATGCGTAAAAAACAGTTCACAGTAAGTGGGAAGCTGGGGTCTTGCTGAATCACTTGTGGCGAGTAGCCTATACGTATTCCTTTTTCTCTAACAATGTGGCCGACATCCGGTTTTACCAAACCCAGTATGGCGCGCACTAAAGTTGATTTCCCTGCCCCATTCAAACCAATTAAAGTGACAATTTCTCCACGACGCAGACAAAGACTGACATCGCTCAATACCGCAACCGCACCAAAACTAACACTAACTCCGCTGACTTCAACTAAAGTTTGCATGGCAATCATTCAGGATGTCTCTTTAAAAAATGTTGGATAATAGCAGCTCGGCCTAAAGCTTACAAAAATGGACCCGTGATGTTTGAGTTTTAGGTGTCAGTGTACGTTCCATTCATATCATGACCAAATAAAATGACGAGCAATATACTCATGGCATTATGAATTTAGGTGTTTTAACGTCACCATGGAATTAAAGAGGACGTGCAACACGACTTAAATCTCAATCGCCACAGGTATGTTGTACAATAAGGGTATTTATAACGACTCAAACCCATTCTCAATATTGAGAATCATTCAGTTTCTCTTTCATTATTAAGCACAACATGACCATACACTTGTTACAAACCACACGCCTGCTAGGATTTTTTTTCACGTTGCTGAGCTTGTCTGCCTGGAGTAACCCCCCTCCTAAAGTAGTGACCAGTATCGCGCCCGTTTACAATCTAACCTCAGACATTATGGCAGGCGTCGGCGAACCGATGCTGATTGTCAGCGGTTTCAACTCTCCTCACAATTACAGCATGCGCCCATCCAGCGCCAAACAACTTGCAACAGCAGACTTAATACTTTGGATAGGCAAAGATATGGAACCCTTTTTACGCCGCCCTCTACAAAATTATCATGACTCAGCCAGCATCGTCACATTAATAGACACACCCGGGCTGAATTTACTTCCTTATCGTCATGCTCATCATGACCATCCGCATTCTAACAACGCGATAGACACACATATCTGGCTTAATCCAGACAACGCCATTGTCATTAGTAAGGCAATTAACCAGGCTCTTGCTCAAGTAGACCCAGGTAACGCAGCTCGCTATCAAAAAAATACAACAAAGCTGATCATCGCAATTAAGCAATTTTCAAACAAGGCAACACAAAGCCTATCACCTGTTACGACGCACGCCTTCATGGTGTATCATGATGCATACCAGTATTTTACGCAATTTTTCGCCTTAAAACAGGTGGCTTATGTTGTACTCAACCCGGGTCGGCAGCCCAGCGCCAAACAAATCAAGAACATCAGGAAGCAAATTAAAAAACAACATGTCCGTTGTATTTTTACCGAACCCCAATTCAGTACACCTATTCTGAAAACACTGACAGAAAACTTACAGCTGCGTACATCGATTCTAGATCCTTTAGGTGTAAAAGATGCGCACAAACCCTATGGTTATATCGCAATGATGGAAGCCAACGTCGATAAAATTTTAGCGTGCCTAAAGTAATTTTTTTCAAAATGAAACGAAAATTTTTCATCATGGTCTATAATTTTGAGTGAAACACTCATACATCACACAATAGAGAGGAAGACCATAGTGAAAACAATGATACGAACCACGTGCTTAACACTTGCCTTATTCTTAATCAACACACCTTTATTTGCTGGAGAGGATAGTCATAATTTGGTCACTATGGCGACCATCGTAAACAATCTTAACCACCACCCCAGCGATAGCGAAAAAACAACATTAGAAAAAATTGTTAACGATAGTACCTCAGCGACTGAACGCGTCATAGCAACATCGCTTATCAACTTGAATCACAAAGCCAGTGGACCTGACAAAGCGGAACTAGAAAAAATAATGAATGATCCCGGTGCTTCAGACAATAGTCGCACGCTAGCAACCATTATTCACAGCCTTAACCACCAACCCTCAGCCAGTGATCGTGAACAACTTGCAGGCATCACCAACGGTCACTAAATTTAGTGTTTGTTGTTCCCATCCAAGAGAATGACCCTACAAAATAGGGTCATTCTTTTTTGTATCCTCCCCCTTCTTTCCCCTCTGCATAAATAATTATATTTAATACTTGATATTTACCAAAGTAATGCGCTAGGGTTATGTCACAAAAATAAAACAAGGGTATACGACGAAACAGAACACGCTATTTCTTTAATTTTTTACTCAACCATGAAAGTTCATTGACAAAATTTATATATTGATCAGTAACCGGGGAGGGGAATATTTATGGCTTTAGAGATCTTGCATGATGAGCGAGTACGAAGCGTAGTCTGGAAGGATTTATGCAAATTATCACGCTGGGATGTCATTCATGAACTATTTTTGTCTCTCCCATGGCTGGTGCTTTCATTCGTTCTGGCACATTATGAACTCTGGTTTTTTGCTCTAGGCGCTTCATTCATGTTTTTTCTATGTGGTTTACGCCAAGTTCATAATGCTTATCACTATGCAATAGGCCTGTCTAAAAAAGGCCATGAATACTTCATGTTTTTCTTGAGCATTGTGATGTTAGGCTCTATGCATGCCATTCAATTCAACCACTTAAGACACCATACTTATTGCTTGGATGAAAAAGAAGATGTCGAAGCCATAAGCGCGCTTTTGCCTTGGTGGCAAGCACTCCTAATGGGGCCTTATTTCCCATATTTACTACACAAAACCGCACTGGAAAAAGGCAACAGCCGAATGCGCCGCTGGGTTAAACTGGAGCTCATCGCCAACGTAATCTGGGTCGCACTTGTTTTCCTGGTTTTTGATATCGCGGTTCTTGAGTACCATGTGATCGTTATGGCAACAGGTCAATGTTTTACCGCCTTTTTTGCAGTATGGACGGTACATCATGGTTGTGATCGCAGCCACTATATAGCACGAACCATGAGAGATAAGTTTCAATCTATTGTGACTTACAATATGTTCTATCATGTAGAACATCACCTCTTCCCCAAGGTTCCAACATGTCGACTGAGGGTTGTTGCAGCACGCCTGGATGCCGCAGCAGCAGAATTACAAAAAATGAAAGTTATTTAAATTTAAAGAGTATTTTATTATGGTTCAGTATGGTTTACGTTGTCTTGCTGCCGTCTTTTTCATTGGTTTGGGCATTGACCTCTTCGCCGAGATCAATCAAACCGCTTTATTTATCTTTTTTTATATTGCCTCTTTGCTGGGGGTCTTGCTGGCTGTACTGAGGTTCTGGCCTGACCTGGAAACACCGGGGTTACGTTTGCTGCTGGTTCTTGGCGCGTTAATCGTGTGGCGAGTCGCCTATTTTCCGATCCTTGTTTTTGCAGGCTGGGTTGCAACATTAAATGAATGGTTACTCATTGAACTGTCACTGCCCACCATTATCTATCCTGTTTTTTTATTAGCCATCGCCTTAATGCACTGGGCCGCAGTTTATTCTGGTGCCAAGATGATATATAGCAAAAAATATTACTGGGGGGGCGCGCTCGTCCCCGCTTTTATCGTTGCGGCTCTCGTCTCTTTTACCAACAAAGTTGATCTTACGCCACTACCTGATTATTTCGCCAACATCGAGGAGACGGTTCCAGCCGCACAAACCGCGACCCAGAATCCATATTCAACGGCATTGTCATCCAATAAAGAATATAACCTAGCAGAAACAACCCTGCTTTTTGCATCAAGCAGTATGTACCAATTTATCCCGGACACACCTTGGGGTGCCACGGTAAAAGGGGTTTTGGAGTCCCGTTTTAACGCTGAACCACAGACTTCAAGTGCCACCCGGGTCAAAGATCACTACTTAGCTTACCGGCGGGCTCATGATCAAATTGGCATTCAAGGCACCCCAACCGAGTTATTTGACAAAATCGCGGCTCTACGTGCTCCATAACCGTTAAGGGTTTGCAAAACAACGTTAAAGTCCTCGTCCTGGGGGCAAACGGAACTCTGGGTGCACGCATCACTGTACTGTTGAAACAGCTTATACCCGCAGTGACGGTGGTGACAGCGAGTCGATCGTTGAATACACTACATCAGCACGAACACCGCTGTGTTGATATCGCAGACCCTTCAACCTACAACCATGCATTTTGTGGTATTCATTTTGTTATTCACGCCGCTGGCCCCTTCAACCATGACCCCACACCGCTCCTGACCTACTGCTTAGATCACAAAATTCACTATCTGGATATTTCTGAAGATCTCGTTTTTATTAATCAAATTGTTAAAATAACAAAAAATTATATGCACCCGCAAAGCTATATTATTCCAGGTTGCTCTACTGTCCCTGGCCTGGTGTCAGTATTAAGCCAACGTATCCAACAACAAAATAAAATCAAAAAAATACAGGTTTTTTTGAATATGGGTTCAAAAAACCCCGTTAGTTTTGGTCTCATGTTCAGTTTATTACGACCATTGGGAACAAGTATGCCTCATGGCCAGGCTTGTTTTAGAAAAGTACATCAACTCCGCCATAGTGCAGAAATTATACGTTATTATGGTCTTTACCCCAGCCCTTTTACAACGGGTATCACCATAGAAAAAAAAATATTTCCGATACAATTTTATGTCGGGTTTGATCGACGCATCATCACTTATTGTCTGTCTTTATTCAGCCCCTTATTAAAAAGACTCTCTGATCAAAACTTACGACGACTCTGCCATATCGCACTCGCTATTTCACCGCTGACACGTCTGTTTGGAACGCTAGAAGGCAGGTTACGCATCAATGCAGTAGGCCAAAACAATAAAATGATCAAACATATTGAAGTCATCGCAAATAAAGATGGCTTAAACATTCCGGCATCTCAAGTGGTCTGGGCGATCAAAAAACTCATAGCCATCGACCCTGGCAAAATACCCCCAGGGCTCTTATCGCTTTCCATGCTGATGACTGGCAAGGAAGCAATAAAAAATCTGCGGCAGCAGGGTTATGTTGTTGATGATAGCTAGGTGTTAGCGCCAGGGTAATCGCTCTATGTACCTTCAAAATAATAAACCACCTAAGGAATAGGCATACTAAGTAGTATGTGAGAAGGGATATCGTGATCTGCTTTAAAGCTAGTCTCCTTGCTCTCAACTATAATTCAATTATATGGAGACAGAACAATGAGTAAGAATCAGGTTCAGTTTCAATCTGGCTACAGCTTGTTAGCGCTGTTTAATGAATATGGCACTGAA
>VAPL010044351.1_pt1 | contig 11952 bp, 18 predicted proteins | sample 3395061 | NCBI WGS metagenome assembly VAPL01 (sample SAMN08290444, study PRJNA428436) | hydrothermal vent metagenome | isolation source: Deep-sea hydrothermal vent chimney 2 | place: Pacific Ocean: Juan De Fuca Ridge | depth 2182 m m
TAATCCGAAATGTCCTCACCGCTATGGGCTATCCAGTCCGAGACAAATATATGCTGCTGCTGCCAGACAATCGGCCCTGTTAGCCGAACCATCACATCCACCCAGGGGCCATATTTCGGCTTAGGGCTGAAATCAGGATCGGCACAATTCTGACTGCCACAATAGGTGATTTCATTGTCAATAACCACGATCTTGCGGTGGTTGCGAACATCAACGCGGCCAAAAAATATGTGAAATGGCAGAAATGTGATGGGGAATGCAATCGCTGTCATAACGCCCGCTTTTTGCAATGCTGCCCATTCATTTGATTTTGCAAGTGTACTTGATCCGACACCATCAACCATGCAGCGACATTTCACACCCCGCTTGCTCGCCCGTGTAACCGCCTCAATTACCTGCTTTCCATTGGCGTCCAGCAACCAAATATAAAACAACAAATGCACATGGTCACGCGCCTGATCAATATCAGCGACAATCTCCGCTATTGATGCATTTGAATCCGCCAAAAGCGTCCCGGTATTCCCATAGGTGTTTGCAAAACCATTAACCGACCGCGCGCGCGCAAATGCCTGGCGAAAATTCAGTGCCAACTCAGAATGATCACTGGTGTTTTTATCATTTGGCAATGCCCGCGGCAGATTTGTGTTTATTCGGTGCATACGGTCAACCGTTTTGCTGCCAAAATTTGTTTCACCGAACAACAGGTAAATGAACATCCCCAGTACCGGTACTGCCATGATAAAAAATATCCATGCCAGTCGGGACACAGGTTCCCGGTGTTCCCGTGTCAGAACTCGAATAACAGTTGCAATTTGCATGCCATAGGAAACCACCCAAAAGATGATGGTCCATGAAATCGGCAGTGCTTGCATCAACCACCCCATCTATTTGCCGCGGGTAGTATCACAAGGCGATTATTACTTCAGCTTGTCAATTAGCGATGCCATATCCGCCGGCATCTCTGCCTCAAACCGAACCGCCTGCCCACTCACCGGGTGCTCAAACCCCAGCACCGCAGCATGCAACGCCTGACGCGGGAACGCAGCAATGGCACCAAGTGCAGCTGCCCCCAGCGCCTTGGCACTAATCTTGCGCCGCCCGCCATAGGTTCCGTCGCCAATCAGCCCATGGCCCACATGGGCCATATGCACCCGAATCTGATGGGTGCGCCCGGTTTCCAGCCAGCATTCCATCTGTGCCACAACTGCAGGCGCGCCAAAACTTGCCACAGTACGCACCCGCGTCACCGCGTGGCGCGCGCCCTGAAACAGCACCGCCTGTTTTTGCCGGTCGGTCTTATGGCGCGCCAGATGGGTGGTGATCTTCATCACATTGCCGGGCTCAAAATTCACCCCGCGCACCCCGCGCAACCGCGGATCAGCCGCATCCGGCACCCCGTAACACAGCGCGGAATACTTTCGTTCCACCGTATGTTTCTCAAACTGTTTTGCCAGCCCGTGATGGGCCGCGTCAGACTTGGCCACCACCAATAACCCGCTGGTATCCTTATCAATCCGGTGCACGATGCCCGGGCGCAGCTCCCCGCCCACCCCGGACAACCGACCACCAAAATGATGCAACAACGCGTTCACCAGCGTCCCCCCCGGCGTTCCCGGCGCCGGATGCACCACCATACCGGCGGGCTTGTTGATGACAATCAGATCATCATCCTCAAACAGCACCTCCAGCGGGATGTCTTCGGGCAACATATGGGTGTCAACCGGCGGTGGCAGGGTCACGATATATTCCTGTCCCTCGGCAACCCGCGCCTTCTGATCCGTCACCACAACCCCGTCCAGCGCCACGGCCCCCTCGCCGATCAGCCGTACCAGACGGGATCGGGAAAGTTCCGCTGCCTCTGGCACGTCGCGCCCCAGTGCTTTATCAAGCCGCTTGGGGGGCTTTGGCCCGATTAAAATTGTAACCGTAAGGGACGGCATGCAAGAAACTCCGATATCTGCAAGTGACGCAAAGAACCTGCGTTTCCTGCGCCTGTTGGTGACGGTCCTGACCGCCACCATGATTTTAGGGCTTCTAACCATCGTCGCGCTGTTTGTCATCCGTTTCAGTGCTGACACCAAAACCGTTCAGCTGCCCGATGCCATCACCCTGCCTGATGGTGCGCGCGCCACAGCGTTTACCCGGGGCTCTGACTGGTATGCCATCGTCACCCAAGCGGGCGAAATCCTGATATATAACGCCGACAACAACACCCTGCGCCAACGGATAAAGATCAATGAAAAATGACCCCTACAACGCCCTTGGCCTGACAAAAACCGCCACAGATGCCGAGATCAAAAAGGCCTACCGCAAAATCGCCCGCACCAGCCACCCGGATCTGAACCCGGATGACACCAAGGCCGAGGCGCGTTTCAAAGCCGCATCCGCCGCCTATGATCTGTTGAAAGACCCGGAAAGCCGCGCCAAATTTGATCGCGGCGAAATTGACGCAACCGGCGCTGAAAAACAGAACCGCCAGTATTATCGCGAATATGCCGACGCCGCTGACAACCCCTACCGGCCGCAAAACCCCTATGACGACACGGTTGACCCGGCCGATATCTTTGCCGAATTTCTGCGCCGGGGTCGAACCGGACCTTCCGGCGGGCAAGAGCATGGCTTTTCCGCCCCCGGCCCGGACCACCGTTATGCGCTGGAAGTATCGTTTCTGGATGCCGTCAGGGGCGCCAAAACCCGCATCACCCTGCCCGATGGCACCTCGCTTGAGGTCAAAATACCCCAGGGCACCCGCGATGGCCAAACCATCCGCCTGCGCGGCAAAGGCGCACCCGGCATCGGCGGCGGCCCCGCCGGCAACGCACTGGTAACACTTAGCGTGCGTCCGGACGCGATCTTCCAGCGCGACGGCAACGATATTCTGGTCACCCAACCGATTTCGATCGACACGGCCATTCTTGGCGGCAAAGTAAAAGTACCCACCATTGACGGCTCAGTGAACCTGAGCATTTCCAAAGGCGCCAGTAGCGGTCAAACCCTGCGCCTGCGCGGGCGCGGCGTAAAACCTGCGGGCAAAGAACCGGGCGACCAAAAAGTTGAACTGCGCATCGTCATGCCAGAAAAGATTGACCCGGAACTGGCCGAATTTATGGAAAACTGGCGCAAAACAAACGCCTATGATCCGGCAAAGGAGGTTCTGAAATGAGCCAACATTTTTCCGAAGAACAGGTGGTTGCATCTGTCACCCGCCTGACCCGTCGCCAACTGGTTTCCTTTGTCAAAGCCCGGATTGTCACGCCACTGCAAACCAAAAACGGCATCGCCTACCGTCAGGTCGATATCGCGCGTATTGAATTGCTGTGCGAACTGTCCGAAGATTTTGAACTGAACGAAGACGCCCTTGCTGTTATTATCTCGCTTATTGATCAGCTGCATGATGCCCGCGCCGAACTGCGTGCGGTCCTTGGGGTGCTGGAAAACCAGCCACAGGAACTGCGCCACAATGTAGGTCAGGCCCTGCGCCTGTCCCGGGCAGGTAACCGCGACCCCGCCAGCTAGCGCGCCATATGGCGTTCCAGTATCGCCATCTGCGCCCGGTCCACACCATTTTCCGGCTCCAGCGTGAAAATGTAATCCCCCCACCACGGCCCGGCTGCCCACCATGTCCAGCCCATCCAGACATCGGCATTTGCATCCATATAGCCCAGCATATTGTCCACCGCCGCCAGACAGGTTTCATTCCGCCCGCCTCCAAATTCACTTAAAAACGCCCGCGCGCCCTGTCGGTGCAACCAGGCTGTCATCGCGCGCAACCGCTCCACGCCAACCTTCCGGCTGACACAATCCGCTGAACTGCCCGATGAATCGCCATCCAGATACTGGTGCACATCATAGGCAAAATTTCCGATCGGATCGCGCAGCCCGGTCATCACTTGCCCATTGGGCGTGCCATAATAGTCCAGCCCCCAGGAATGTGCCCCGCTCCAGCCATTGCCCGGCACCAGTATCAGGTTGCCCGCCCCGGCCCCGCGAATGGCAGCAATGGCCCCATTGGCCCCCTCCAGCCACAGCTCGGTTGCCATGTCATTGGGCTCATTCATCAGGCTGAAAATGACGTTCCTGTTGCCGCCAAATTCAACCGCCAACCGACCCCAGAAATCGGCAAATGCCGCCACCGGCACCCCATCACCGATAACCTGCCCGTGGTAACGCGCGTAATTATGCGGGTCCAGAATTACCTTGGCCCCCGTGCCCGTTGCACCATCCACAAACGCCCTGATCCGCGCCAGCTCGTCCGCATCAAACGCGCTGTTCAATCCCCGCTGCAAACGCTCCCAGCGAAACGGCAGGCGAAACACATTCATGCCCTTGGCGGTGAAATAATCCAGCTCAGCCGCCGTCGGATAGGTATATTGCACCCCGAACCGCCCCGGCAGCGTATCCTCACCAAAATCCGCCCCCGCCAGATTAACCCCGGTCAGCGCCACCTGTGCAGACGCAACGCCCCCAAACAGCGCCACAGAAACAACGATAAAAATCAGCCTGAACATCCGCATCAAACACACCTCACAAACACAGGTTTTGGAAACCCTAGGGCAAACCGCGCCGTCCTACATCAAATATTTGGGGGTTGGTACCGCCTCCCCGGCTTGAACGGGGGACCCCTGGTTCCACAAACCAGTGCTCTAACCAACTGAGCTAAGGCGGCACGCTGGCTGGATTTAACCAAGGCTTGGGATTATTGCAAGGGGCTTACAACGCAATTTCCCAGGTTTGACTGACCAGATCGACACCAAACTCGTTCACCTTTTCTTCCGAAGTGATCTCAAAACCATACATTGCTTAAAGCGCACAGGCTGCGTTAAGGTTTTTGTGGGTCCAAAGCACCATGCGGCGGTAACCGCGCGCGCAAACCCTATACAGGCCTCCAACAACTTCCGCCCCGGACCAAGACCCCGGGCTTCGGGCACCAACAGGAACAACCGCAGCTTCGCTGTATATTCATCCTTCCGCAAACAAAACACGCTTCCCTAACGTTGGCCTGCACGTTCGGCAATAAACGCCCGTTCATTTTCCGGGTCGTGTTTACGAACAAATTCCGCAAGTATTTCAGCCACTAAGGCTTCAAAACGGTGATCAAACCCTTCTTCACGTTGATATAGCTCGGCGTGTTTCTGCACCAGCCAACCACTGTCACCCGGCCGCAGATCGCGAAAAATGACATCTGTTTTAGCGCCCGTTAACAGCCGCTGAATACCAGTCATCGCATCAACCAATCTGGCCTGATCAATGCTGTCAACACCCCCAGCATCTCACCAATCCGCCCGCGCGATTCCTTATTCAAAGCGTCTGCCTTGGTCTGTCCCCCATCCGAAAGCACAAGAATGGATACACGCCGGTCCGTCGGATCAGGGGTTCTCTGCAACCAGCCCTGTTTGGTAAACTTTGCAAGAATTCGGCTAAGATACCCCTCATCCAACCCCAGATCCTGCGCCAAACGTCGCGTGGTTGGTGGGTTTGGTTGGTGCAATTCATAGAGCACCCTCAATTTACTCTGGCTCAATCCGCCCGCCAGATAATTGCGTTCCACCAACCCGATTTGGCGGGTATAAAATCTGTTGAATTCCCGAACCCGATCAATCGTATCCATCTGCATCCCCTTTTGTGGGGCCAAAGCAATTTTACTTGACTAAATCAAGCTTACAGAACTTGCTAAGCCACAATCAACACGCTACCTGCGGGCAAACCTATGGGGGCCAAGATGGGCATCAACAAAGAAAGCGACGTCACCGCCAACATTCAGATTGGCCCAACATCACTGGGTATGGTTCGAATTTTTATCGAAGGTAAAGGCATCGACCTGCCGCTTGACTTTGACCCGGATGAGGCCCGCGAAATTGCCGAAGAAATCACCGCCGCCGCCAAACTGGCTGAGGCAATGGGCAAGAAATAGCCCCGGTTCAGGTAAAAACCTCCCCCGGCCCCACCAGTTCGAACCCGGTGATCTCAAACTCATAATAGCCTGACAGATCACCCTTCTCTGCCCGCGCAATCAGTTTGCCTTCCGGGTTGTGAAACACCGCATGCACGGTTTGCAGTCCCCGGTAACACCAATCCCCATCCGGGTAATGAAACTTAACCATCATCTTTTGTACTCCCGTTGCTAAACCCGTTATTGATCGCCGCCACACCGGGGTCACGATACCCCTGCAAGCGCCGTGCCGCATGGCGGGCAAACTTTGCCGTCAGCTTTTTGCGCCGCGCCGCCGCCAACTTTGTTTCCGGCCCCATGCGCAGAATTTCCGCATCAAACCCGTCCGCTATGATCAATCCGGTTTCATCGGGCAACAGCTCGGTCGGGAAATCCCCGTCCACCGCCCAGAAATACCGGTCACACCACTCCAGATAGCCCTGCCATTTGTGATCGGTCTGAAAATCGGCGCGGCTGGATTTGCATTCAACCACCCATATTTCCCCCTTCGGGCCCAGTGCCATCACATCCACCCGCAACCCGCGATCCGGTACAAATTCCTCAATCGCCACAAAATCATGGCTTAACAGATGGCGGCAGACACCGCGGGCCAACAGCTGGCCGGGTTGCAGAATATCGGACATCCGCCAAGTGTGAACAATACGTGAACAAATATCAAGTAAAACGTCGCAAACAAGCGTGTTAAACAGAAAATCCGAAATAAGATCAGAAAATATAGGGGGGGGGCAGCATGGCCCGCAGAGTGAAACGCGCGAAAACACACCGGGGGCCTAACCCCTACCCGGCGCAGCTTTGCCACCCGTTTGCCCCACAATCACTGTTTTCCGATGATGCCATCGGTGCAATCCACGACATGGCGCTGAAAGTTCTGGAACAGCTGGGGATGAAAATCCTGCTGCCGGAAGCCGTAAAATTGTTTCACTCCGCCGGGGCAACGGTTGACGGGGATATGGTGCGCATCGGGCGCGACATCGTGTTAAACGCGCTGCAAACCGCGCCAACAGAAATCACCCTTCACGCCCCCAATCCGGCTCGAAATCAGACCCTGAAACAAGGTGCGATGCTGTTTGGCCCCGGCGCCGGCTGCCCCAATGCCACTGACCGGATCATGGGCCGCCGTCCGGGCCGGCTGGTGGATTATGAAAACGCCCTTAGATTACAACAAGCAACTGATGTCATTCACCTTTTAGGCCCCTCTGCCGAACCACAGGATGTGCCCGCCAACACCCGCCACTATGCCTTTATGCACGGCCAGCTGGCGCTCTGTGACAAACCAATATTTGTCTATGCACGGGGCCGCGGACAGGTCGCCGAAAGCTTTGAAATGATCCAACTGGCCATGGGGTTAAGCGCGCACGACTTTACCAATCAGGTCTGGACCAAAACCGTCATCAACACCAACTCGCCACGCCAGATTGACCGGCCAATGTCACAGGGCATCATCGACTTTGCCCGCGCCGGTCAATTGACGATTATCACCCCGTTCTGCCTTGCCGGTGCCATGGCCCCGATCACCGTTTCCGGCGCACTGGTTCTGCAACACGCCGAGGCACTGGCGGGCATCACCCTGGCCCAGATCGCCCGCCCCGGCGCGCCGGTGGTGTATGGCGCGTTTGGCTCTAATGTTGATATGAAATCCGGTGCCCCGGCCTTTGGCACACCTGAACATATCCAGATGACCCTTGGCAGTGGCCAGCTGGCCCGGCTGATCGGCCTGCCATGGCGCTCAGCCGCAGGTTCTGCCGCCAATACCACCGACGCTCAGGCAGCTGGCGAAACCCATATGTCCATGTGGGCCGCCCTGCTGGGTGGTGCCACCATGACCTTCCACGCAGCCGGCTGGCTTGAGGGTGGGTTAAGCTTTGGCTTTGAGAAATTCATCAATGATATAGAGATGTTACAAACCTTCGCTCACCTGAGCAACCCGCCGCAAACAGACCCTGAAAGCCTTGGCTGGGCCGCCCTGCAAGACGTGCAACCGGGGGGGCATTTCTTTGCCACCGAACACACCATGGACCGCTACCGCGACGCATTTTACAAACCACTGGTGGCCGATCTGTCCAACTTTGGTCAATGGAGCGACGCCGGCAGCAAAACCGCCGATGAACGCGCAACAGCGATCTGGCAAAACATGCTGCAGGACTTCAAACCCCCAAATGGTGCCGCTGAGCGCGCCGCAAACATTGCCGCCTTCATCGCCGACGGTCAGGCGCGCGGTGGCGCGGCAATTCTTGACTAAGAAACCCGCTTGACATGAAACTCAATGGTATCATATAAAAAGAATACCAAAAGGTTTCATAATCACGGACACCCCCATGCCCCCCAACCCACAACCGACGTTTCGTGCCCTGTCCGACCCGACCCGGCGCGCAATATTGTCAATCCTGACCCGGGGCGACCAAACCATCGGCCAGATCGCCGATCAGTTTGACGTCACCCGCCCGGCGATCAAAAAACACCTGAACATCCTTGAACAGGGCCAGCTGATCCGCGTCACCAAACAGGGCCGCGAACGCATCAACCGCCTTGAAAAGAACGGCCTGCAACCGCTCATCGACTGGCTGTCGGTCTTTGACAGCTTCTGGGATGAGCGCCTGACAACCCTGAAATCCACCATTGAAAAGGACATGAACCAATGAGCACCGGCACAATTGAAAAAACCATCCACATCGCCGCCCCACGGGAAAAGGTCTGGCAATACCTGACAGCACCCGACCAGCTCGCGAAATGGTTCCACCGCCCGGATCAGGAATTATCCGATGCTCAGCCCTTTGATATGAAAGGCAACGACGGCACCACCCTGTGCAACGGCGTGGTTGATGAAATGTCCCCCTATGACCGGCTCAGCTACAGCTTCACCGCCGGGCCAATGAACGGGCTGATGACCCATGTCGCCTGGACCCTGACGGCGGTTGATGGCGGCACCCGCCTGGGCCTGATCCACAGCGGCTTTCCCGCCGGGGCCGATGCCTTTGGCCTGCTGGTCGCCTTTGACAAAGGCTGGGATGGCCACCTGATCCGCCTGCGCGAAATCTAAGCCCCCCCTTGCCGGACACCCGCCGGTTGCCTATATTACCCATTGGCGGGCACTGCCCTTCTCGTTAACGGGGTCCAATTCCAGTGGCCTTACATAAATCCTAGGGAGCTGGCTCTGTTTGAACCCTGGTTCACTTACCCGGTGCCCACCTGTTAACTCAGGCTTCAGGAATTTACGTACCCCAACGGTCGCGCTCTGGCGGTCCCGCCACCTTAAACCAGCAATTGCAATTCCTGCCCGGATCGGGTCAGCTTACCCCAATCCATGACCAAAGGCGGCAACCGTGCTGAGCAAACTCCCCTACCAGATTGATACCATTCAGGTCCCTGTAAAGCGCGCCAAAACCCTTGATCCCGCCAAGGTGGAAGAAATCGCCGAGAGCATTCTGGAAGAGGGTCAGAAAACCCCGATCCAACTGCGCAAAGCCGGTGACAAATTCGTCCTCGTCGAAGGTCTGCACCGTCTTGAGGCACTGAAAGCACTGGGGGAAACCGAGGTAGAAGGCTATCTGGTACAGGCGCGGCGTCACTGATGCTACCCCGCTTGAACAAAAGCGGCTACCTGCACCTCGCTGGCTATGGCATCGCCCTTGCCCTTGGCGCATTTGCATTGAATTTACTGGAATACCGGCTGATCGCGCGCACTTATTCAGGTGAAATAACCGCCCTGCTGATTGCGGTTTGTTTTCTTGCCCTTGGGGTCTGGATCGGGATAGGCCTCACCCCGGCCCCCGCAGAAACCGGCTTTCAAAAAAACACCGCGGCGATCAATGCATTTGGCATAACCCGAAGCGAATACGTGGTTCTGGAACTTCTGGCCACCGGACACAGTAACAAAGGGATCGCCCGCGCGCTTGGGGTGGCGCCAAACACTGTGAAATCACATCTTTCCAGCCTGTTTTCCAAACTAAAAGTGCAGCGCCGCACACAGGCCGTCGCACAGGCACGATCCTTTGGTCTGATTGCGTAAACCCACCCACCGTTTGCATTAATTGCCGAAATTCACCCTTTTGGGCTATGTATTGAACGGCGCCGATAGGCTATCAACCGGTCCCATACAAAAGGGGATAGACATGGTCAAATTCGCATTTAAATACGGCGTCCTTGCCGGGCTGATATCAATTAGCGCCATCACGATTGGCTTGGTTCTGGGCGGCTCTGACAGCGGCGCATCTTCGCAATTATTAGGCTATGTCATCATGCTGCTGGCCCTGTCGGTGATCTATTTTGCCATTCGACGGTACCGCGACACTGTGCAGGGCGGGGTGATCCGGTTCGGACAGGCGGCACTGTTGGGCATCACCATTTCGGCCATTGCAGGTGTCAGTTATGTCGCGGCATGGGAATTTTATCTGGCCTTTAGCGGCACTGATTTCATCGACGGATACATCTCTGGCATGATTGAAAAAAAGCAGGCAGCCGGGCTTAGTGACGCGGCGCTCAATGGTGAAATAGAAAAGCTGAACCAGATCAAAGCAAATTACGCAAAACCATGGATCCGTTTACCCATGACATTTGCCGAAATTTTTCCAGTGGGGCTGTTGGTTTCATTGATCTCAGCAGCCATTCTACGCACCCGCGCCCCAAAAACCGACTAACCCAAAACGTTAAAGGAGACCCAATATGACTCTTGGCCTTTTTTCCATAAGTTTGAATGTCAAAGACATCGCAGCATCCAAAGCGTTTTACGAAAAACTTGAATTTTCGGTCGTATTTGGCGAAGAAAAACAGAACTGGCTGATCCTTGAGAACGGTGACGTCAAAATTGGACTGTTTCAGGGGATGCTGGAAAAGAACTGTCTGACATTCAATCCCGGCTGGGGTCCGGGCGCTAAGCCGCTAAAGGACTTTGAAGACGTGCGCGACATTCAGAAACGCCTTCGGGCAGCAGGCGTGAAAATTATTAGCGAGGCTGACGAGGCCAGCAGCGGCCCGGCCAATTGCATCGTCGAAGATCCGGATGGCAACCCGATTTTGCTAGACCAGCATGTTTAAGCCACCAAATCACTTTGAGCACAATCTATTAACCCTCAATTAGGCGAACAATAGTTCCGCCAAACGGCAAGACAAACTAACTTGTCCGCCCTTAGTCACAAGAACATTCAACCCGAATTCGGTCACCGCGCACTGAAACTGTGGTTTTGCAACGTCCACTTTGGCAGTCTCCAGCGCAAATCGGATACGGAAATGCATGACCAATCTGGTCCCGGTACAACCTACAAGAGCCCGTCGGCTTGTCCGGTAATTCTGGAAGGCGAGCTACCTTTTCAAAAAAACTACGAATTCCATCGGCTTCAAGAACGGTAGCACTGTCACTGGCAGGGGCCACATTTGTTGCACCACCACATTCTCCGTTAAAGGATCCGGAAACAGTGACAATACAGGAATACCTGTTTCCAATTGCACCTCCGGCGATCAATGGCGCACCAGCCATCGTGATCAACCCCACGCAGCGTTGCCCTTCTGGGCAGGCTCGGCTTGCTTCCAACTCTAAGGACCCAACCAATTTGGAAAATGCCGTGGTTGAGGCTTGGTATTCAATTTTTGCCTTATCCGCAACGGGACCCGACCCGTTTGCAAAGGCTACATCCCACGCAAAACAATCCATAATACACTCCGGTAATTAACTATAATTATAGTTTCAGCATACATTCGAATCCGGTTTGGTCAAATCGCATGCCAATTGGCGAGCAATTACAGCTATTTTAAAAGTTCTTGACGATTGTATCATACAAACCCATCCTATTTGATCACCAGATTTGCCTGACCTTCAATCCCGGCTGGGGTCCGGGTGCCGAGCCACTGGATGACTTTGAAGACGTGCGCGATATCCAGAAACGGCTCCGGGCCGCGGGCGCAAACTTCGTCAGTGAAGCCGATGAAAGCACCACCGGCCCGGCTAGTTGCATCCTTACCGACCCGGACGGCAACCCGGTTTTATTGGATCAACACGTCTAGACGCTGTA
>VAPL010151100.1_pt1 | contig 11949 bp, 10 predicted proteins | sample 3395061 | NCBI WGS metagenome assembly VAPL01 (sample SAMN08290444, study PRJNA428436) | hydrothermal vent metagenome | isolation source: Deep-sea hydrothermal vent chimney 2 | place: Pacific Ocean: Juan De Fuca Ridge | depth 2182 m m
GAATTATATTTAATACCCCATCAGGAATACCTGCTTGCTTTGCTAATTTTGCAACTTTAATAATTGAATAAGATGATTGTTCCGCAGGTTTAATAACAACAGAATTGCCCATCAATAAGGCTGGAGCTAATTTCCAAATAGAAACAACCATAGGATCATTCCATGGAGTAATTAAACCAACAACACCCAAGGGTTCCTTTGATATTGTTGCAAACGTATTAGAGCGTGGAGGAATGGCGTGATCATAGTATTTATCTATGGCTTCAGCAAAATACCGTAAGGCCGATATTGCCTTTGGCAAGGAATCATTATAATAGTTTTTAAAGGCTCGACCCGTTTCAAGCGTATCAAGTAATGCCAGCTCTTCTTTACTTTCTTCCATAAAGTTAGCCAGCTTAAACAATATTTCTTTTTTTTCTTGCGGTAATTTATTTCGCCAAACCCCGGATTTAAAGCTTTTTTGGGCTATATTAACAGCAATATCAATATCTTCTGCTTGGCAGGAACAAATAGCTGGTATTGATAAGCCATCAGCAGAGCTCACCTTTTCTATAATTCCAGAAGAAACAGCATCGACATAATACCCACCAATAAATGCACGAGTTTCAATGTTCAATGCCCTTGCTTTATTTCTAATATTTTTTTTCATGTAGAAAGAGTCACTGTATTTTTGTTAACAAGCATAAGTAACTATATAAAACGATCAAACTCGTCAATTATTTGAGCATTGTTTTCTTTGTCTTTAGATTGAATCAATTTAAAGACTTCTACATTAGAGTCATGCCTAAGGCAGTGAAATGAACAGTGCTTGGCGGGGTCTAGATGTTTCATGACTTTTTTTCTACGTTCACTCTGCCACATTGCCTCAAATGACGTATTATGTAATTCACCAATATACATTTTTTCTTTTCCACGCCAATAAGGGCATACAAAAACACCTGACGGGCATACCAGTGTTCTCAATTCAGTCGCAGGGCAAGTATGGTAGCTTTTAGGTTGCTGTACTTTCGTGCTATTCAATGAATATTCCAAATTAATAGCCTTTAAAATTGAAAAAGTTTTTGTTTCAAGTTCATCAAGGTACTTTATTTGTCGTTTAGCTTCATTCATAAGTACGGTGTCATGGTGCATAAGAGCATGATCGGTATCATTTCGAAATTGATAACTAGGCTTTACCTCAAAATAATCACACCCAATATCTCTAGCAAGTTCAGCAGCTTGGTAAATTTCGTGTACATTTGAGGTAACTTCTGGCCCATCAGACTCTGTCTGTATCAAGTAAGAGTAACCCAGCTTTCCCTTTTTAACTTCAGAAAGAAGCCTCATATTCTCTACAATATCAAAAAATTTAGACTTCCCACCTTTTGAGGGTCTTAACTTTTTAAAAAGTCCATCACTGGCGGCATCCATTGATACGCGCGTCCAACTCGAATATTCTGCTATTTGTTCAAGATATTTTTTAATAAATGTACCATTTGTAGTTATACCAATATGAATATCATGTTTACCTAAATATTCCATTAATTCACCTACAGCAGGATGAGCCAAAGGTTCGCCGCCGCCAATCAAAACGACAGCCTTGATTCCAGCATTATAAAACTCCTTCCCCAATGAAAGTAAACGTTCATTTGAAAATTTATTTTGTGTTTTCATGATATCTTCGCTTATACAACCAGGACACGCTAAATCACATGCTTCTGTTGTATCAAGTTCGACAACCAAAGGACTGTTCGTTCCCGCACTCCAGTTTGTTTTATATATTTTTTCGTACACAAAATTCTGGTGTAATTTTGCAATCAAATCCATTTTTTTTGACATTAATTATCCCTAGAATTCATCTAATAACATTACGACGAGCAGTCATGGTATGTCAGCAGAAATCTGCTCCCACTGTTTCAGCAAGTTTTCCTCTGAAAAAATAGCTTTGATGGTGTTTTTGTTTTTTATTTTTACAACTTCATCTAAAGAAAGAAGATTAAAGTTTTTAAAATCATACGCTTGAACATCAATGCTTTCTAATAAATTCCATGTCGTAATATCATTACGAATATAAACTTTTTTCCCCATACCAAGTAAAGTAGTAATATTTCCCATTGCTTGTTGCCGCTTGTGGGGGAAAACGGCAATATCAATATTTTTCAATAAATTGATATAATCATCCAAAGGTAAAAGCTCTTCTATAGGAAAAAATTTCTCACCAAATATCTTCTTTCCTGATTTTATAATCTGTCTTGCATATTTTTTTTCACCATATGACAGCGGCACAATGATTTTAATATCATTATGTTTGAACTTTTCTAATAATAAAAAAGCATCTAGATGATTGTTACTTGGATCTGCCGAATTTCCTACAAGAATGATTATGGTGCCTTCAGTTTTTTTAGGGACAGTAATATCCTTATATAGATTGCTCGGATACATGAAACTTTTATGCCACTTTGCCTTAGAGCCATACCATTTTTTTGTGAGTTCATAATCACCTGGTGAGTAAGTGATAATATGTCCTATATTTTTTATCACTTTTTTTCGAAAAAATTCGTAGATTGTATGGTAAAAATATTTCTTTTTTAGTGTTTGATAAAAATAAAGATCTTTCCCCCAAACAACCCAATAAGATTTGCGGGCAAGGCTAGGAAAAATAAATAAATATAAAAGTAAAAAAGGTGATGCAAGGCAGTGGATGATAATTTTTTCTGACTGGAAGAGCGGTTTTAACATTAATAAGTTCGCTATAGGAGAAAAAAAATGTGTGGCAAAAATAGTCTGCATTCCAAAGCTATTACAACTTTGTTTTTTGCATCTGTAGTGGAAAAGAAAATGGTTATCTAAATTTACATTATGACGAATCAAAAAACTAAAAAAGCCTTCAGAAAATTTGGGGTCATTAAAAATATGTAATATTTTATATTTGTTAGGTATATCCATAATCACATGAAAAATTTTAAATTATTATGGAGCCCTATCGCTTCTTCCACATCACCTGATAGCCCGAAGCCATCATATAGTCTTCATGAGCTACTTTGCTAATTGTCCATGCCAGAAGATTAAAAGAAGGAATAAGAACTGGTAGTGTAAACAGTAAAAAAACTCCTAAAGGGTTTTTTCTTTTAAGCCAGTTTAATGTCGTTTTACTCAGTGCAATATTTGTCAATAATGCGGCACTTTCCAATGGTGAACTATATGCCGTAGTAGCCATTACAGTAAACCCATATCTTTCAGCCAAGCGCTGCAAACCGTGCACTGTCCAACGATGAAAATCTAACGGAGCATCATGAATAGGGTATATAAATGGAGTTTGTATTATTAATGTACCAGTAGGCTTTAGAATTCGATATATCTCCTGAATAGAGCTTTCAGGCTCAGGAAGGTGTTCAAGCACATCCAATAACAGGACATAATCACAACAAGCATCTACTATGGGCAGTGATTGCGCGTCACCAAACACTTGTGGTTGCGTACTATACCATTGTGTTGCAGTAGCATAGTAATCTAGGCCAATGTATTCGGTACCCTTGGAAAGAAAATTTTTGGGCTTCTGGTGTGCGCAACCAATATCTAATACCCTTCCATGCAAACTTTCACAAAGTAGTTTCAGGTTTTTTCTTTCATTTTTAAATACCAACCACTGAGGATGAAATGGAGTACCTTTTAGTGAAGATAGTAGTTTGCGTAAATCCATTTTTGCTATTACCAAATTAGGGAGAAAACTATGTCCTTTTTCACAACTGGCTTTATACTCTGCTTTGAATATTCAAAGTTTATAATATCGTTCCAATCGCGAATAACCGGAATTTGCACCCTAAAAAGGGGCCTCCTTTTACGGTCAAGGCATTAATACTGCACCGACAATGGCACAGTAACAAGGTCAGCTTCCTGCAAAGCTTTTGCTAATTAGATATGCTTGCTCTTTGTCATCTTGGGCGGCAGCCCTCACAAGCACATTAGTATCAACAGTAATTTTCATTTGTTCTGCCTTTTTCATAATTCAGTTATGTTATTTTATAATGGTGAGGTGAATATGCCAAATCACTTTATTTAATCTATCTTAACTAAAAAAGAGTCACCCTTTATACGGCCAAGGCATTAATGTTTCTAATCCGAGAATCTTTTTAAACGGAGGCTATAAAAAAATGGCAACAATGAATATTTCTGTTCCCGACCCTATGAAAGATTGGGTGCAATCTCAAGTCAGCAAAGGTGCTTATTCAAATAGCAAGTGATTACATACGTGATCTAATCCGCCAAGATCAAGAGAGCAGGACACTACTCTGTCCGGTTAAAAAATAAAGATGCTCTTGAAGTACCTGATTTCATTGGTTTACGGTAAAATAGCAGTTTACGAGACAGCAATTTCACCCCCCCAAGAAATCAAGCATGAAACATACTAACAGCATCTTCCACCAACTATTAAAATTTCTTCCGCGCCAGCGTTTTCAGTCCGTTGTTGATCGGCATAAAGGTGACCGAAGAGTACGTACACTAACGTGCTGGGATCAGTTGGTTGTGATGTTGTTTTCCCAGTTGTCCGGGCGGCAATCTCTGCGTGACCTTGTGGATACATTTAATAGCAAAAAAGCCCACTATTATCACCTTGGAGCCCAAGCCATCAGTCGTTCATCATTATCAGATGCCAATGGCAAACGTCCCAGCGTCATCTTTCAGGAAACCTTCTTTTATTTGCTTGAACAGGTGCGTGAACGGCTGCCGAGGAAGGATGCGACAGAGATGGTGCGGTTGATCGACTCCACAACAATCGATCTGAACCTCAATCAGTTTAAATGGGCGAAGTTTCGTAAAGCCAAAGCAGGTATCAAGCTGCGCACAGTCTATGACCCCGATGCCGAAGTTCCTGTTTTCTTTGAAATGACGACTGCAAAAACAAATGATTGCAAAGCACTGAGCCTTTACCCATCGCTACAAAAGAAGAAATACCAAAACTCTACTGGATGCTATCGAAATATTGGGCAGTTTTTGGAATTATTACTACCATACTTCCACTTGCTAATTTATATTTCATGGTATTTAAACCAACATAAGACCTGATGTGATTAACCATAAGAAATTGAAAATATTAATAAAACTAACAATTGCTTGCACGCGGACTGCCATAAGCGTCATGTCTTTTGTGGGGGTATGAGAAATTTGAGAATTGCTATATACATAATGGCGGTGTTGATCGCCTTGTCTTCCTGTGCTTCTATCTCATCACAAAGCAGTGGGCGGGCTTCAATGGAAAATAAACCTATGCATCACACTGAAACAGGATTTCAAAATCATCCTTTTGTAGAAACTGCGGTTTCTAAGGGATTTCTCTTTTATGTTCGCAGATTTTGGGGTTCGGTTTTTACACCTGATGTTCCAGATGGTCACGCATTATCCACAAAAGAGTCCGTACTGCTCTTAAACTCGATTAAAGGAGACAAAATTAGCTGGCTGGGGCATGCTAGCTTCCTGCTAAAGACATCTGAAGTAACAATATTAACAGATCCATTTCTAACAGAATTCGCAAGCCCAATTTCATGGACAGGCCCCAGAAGGTTCGTAGAGCCAGGTCTCACCTTAGAGAATTTGCCGCAAATAGATGTTGTGCTTGTTTCGCATAGCCATTATGACCACCTAGATGACGAAACCGTTAGAAGCCTGGAAAATAAACAAAAAATCCATGTTGTAGTTCCTTTAGGTCTAAAGTCTTTTTTTGTGGAGCGAGGATATGAAATGGTAACTGAGTTGGATTGGGGAGAATCGGTTACTATAGAACGCATTAAGATAACATCACATCCCGCCGTTCATGACTCGGCTCGGAGTATTGACGATCATGATAAGACCTTGTGGTCATCATGAGTGATTGAGAGTCCAGAAAGAAGAGTTTTCTTTGTAGGAGATACTGGATACTCTAAATCAATTTATAGTCGTATTGGTGAAAAATATGGCTCATTTGATTATGCGATTGTCCCTATAGGTGCTTATGAACCAAGAAAGCTAATGTGGATGTCACACGTAACACCAGAAGAAGCGGTTTCTATTGGATCTGATGTGCGTGCAAACACACTGATCGCCTCACATTGGGGTACTGTTAGTAGTTTATCGGATGAGCCTCCGTTTGAACCGCCAAAACGTTTTAAAAAGTCAGGGGCTGATAATGGATTTTATGAGCGAGATCTATGGATTATGAAAGTTGGGGAAACTCGGTCGCTTGTAAATGAAATCCCCTGAGGTGCTATAACCAACAAAATCTAACAAAAGCATCCTCGTATCAATCAAGTTGAGTTCGGACTGGATATTTATGGAGAATAACAACTTTGATCCACTACCCAATTAAGGTGCGTTTGCCCTGATCACTTCTTAATGATAAAAACTAAAAAGTTACGCTGATTAATTAGAGTGAAGGGACTTTTTTCCGCGGAGCGGCTTCGCTCAACAAGAGTCATCTACTTTTCAAAAGCACTATCACATGCCATCTGCATACCATTGTCACATGCCTTTTTGTGCCAGTGCTTGGCCGCTGCTTTGTTCCGACTCACTCCTTGCCCGTTGTCATATGCTTTTCCTAAACTATATTGAGCAATTGCGTGACCTTGCTCAGCGGCTTTTTGATACCACTTATAAGCCAATTTATAGCTTTGAGGTATTCCTAGGCCATTGGTATATACAATTCCTAAATTATATTGAGCAATTGCATGGCCTTGCTCAGCAGCTTTTTGATACCACTCATAAGCTAATTTATAGTTTTGGGGTATCTCTAGGCCAACACTATATAAAACCCCCAAATTATATTGAGCATTGCCATGGCCTTGGTCAGCGGCTTTGTGATACCACTTAGATGCTAATATATAGCTTTGGGGCACTCCTTGGCCGTCGGTATATAAATTTCCTAAATTATATTGAGCATCTGCATCACCTTGCCCAGCCAATTTTTTAATAACATCACTATCAGATTCATCTGCATAAATATTTGATGACAACAAAAAAAGAAGTGAAAATAATATAAACAGTTTTTTTTTCATAAAACTATAGCCCTGTAATTAAATTTTGCACCAGTTTCTGAGGTTGCTTTATTCTCAATCCTTATGTTTTGTTTTGCAACTGCAATAAAATAGCTTCATTTTCCAGAGTTGATACATCCTGGGTAATCTCTTCACCACTGGCGATGGTTCGAAGCAGACGACGCATGATTTTCCCTGAACGGGTTTTTGGCAGATTATCGGCGTAGCGGATCTCTGCAGGTTTGGCGATTGGGCCAATCTGTTCAGAGACCCATTTGCGCAGCTCTTGAGTCAGCGTTTCATCTATGCCATCTGTCGGACGCTCTCCACGCAAAACAACAAAAGCAAAAACAGCTTCACCGGTGGTTTCATCGGGCTTGCCAATAACAGCGGCTTCAGCAACTTTTGGATGCGCAACCAGAGCGGATTCAATTTCCATCGTGCCTAATCGGTGTCCGGATACATTCAGCACATCATCAATGCGCCCCATAATCCAGAAGTAGCCGTCTTCATCACGACGAGCACTGTCACCCACAAGGTAATATCTTCCTTCAAAATGGCTCCAGTAAGTATCTTTGTAGCGTTGTTCATCGCCCCAGACGGTGCGAAGCATGGAAGGCCAGGGCTTTTTAATTGCCAGATAGCCGCCTTTATTGGGCGCTGTAATGCTATTGCCTTTTTCGTCGAGAATATCCGCATCAATGCCGGGCAGTGCTAAAGTGCATGAACCCGGTTTGGTGGCGACTGCACCCGGAATTGGAGCCATCATGATGGCTCCTGTTTCTGTTTGCCACCAGGTATCAACAATCGGGCATTGGTCTTTACCAATGACGCTGCGATACCACATCCAGGCCTCAGGATTGATGGGTTCGCCCACGGTTCCAAGCAGGCGAATGCTAGAGAGGTCGTGCTTGTTGGGCAGTTCATCGCCCATCTTCATAAGGGTTCGGATTGCAGTCGGAGCGGTATAAAAAATAGTGACTTTGTGGCGATCACACATTTCCCAGAAGCGATCTCCATTTGGGTAAGTGGGCGCACCTTCGTACATCACGATTGTCGCACCTGCGGCGAGTGGGCCGTAAGCAACATAGGAGTGGCCCGTGATCCAACCGACATCAGCCGTGCACCAGAAAATATCATCATCACGAATATCAAAAACCCATTTGGTGGTGATGAGGGCACCGAGCAGGTAGCCTGCGCTGGAGTGTTGTATGCCTTTGGGTTTGCCGGTGGAACCTGATGTGTAGAGCAAAAAGAGTGGGTGTTCGCTATTAACCCAAGTGGGTTCGCATTCATCAGAAACATTTTTTAAAGCATCATGCCACCAGATATCGCGTGATGGAGTCATGCTGATTTCGTGCTGTGTGCGTTGAAGCACGATCACTGTTTGTACCGAGTCGCCACCAATCTCCAAAGCTTTGTCACACGTCACTTTGAGCTCGATAATTTTTCCACCACGATAACAGCCGTCAGCAGTAATCAGGGCTTTGGCTCCTGTATCTTCAATTCGATCGTTCAGAGATTGTGCTGAAAATCCACCAAATACAACAGAATGAATTGCACCAATGCGTGCGCAGGCTTGCATGGCAATTACGGCTTCCGGGCACATGGGCATATAGAGAATGACTCGATCCCCTTTCTCTATGCCTTGTTTTTTGAGTACATTGGCGAAACGGCAGACATCACTGTGCAACTCTTTGTAACTGATGTGACGGCTGTTGCCTTTTTCATCTTCAAAAATAATGGCTGTTTTATCGCCATTGTTTGTCAGGTGTCGATCCAGACAGTTGTATGAAATGTTGAGTTCACCCTCTTCAAACCAGCGATAGTGAGGTGCATGATCACTGTTAAGTGTTGTCTGAAAAGGTTTGTGCCAGGTGAGTTCGGCGCGCGCCAGATTGGCCCAGAAATCTTCGTAATCATCATCGGCTTTTTGATAGAGTGCTTGCAGCGTTTCCATATTCGGAATACGAGCTTGCTTTGAAAATTTCTGGCTGGGTGGAAACAGTCGGTCTTCATGCAGAATAGACTCTATTTCGTGGCTCATGGCTCAGTGCTCCATTTTGGTGTTTTTGAATAGTTTTCTGGGTGTAACACGGTATTTTTTGGTGGTTGGATATTATCGAGATCTGGATAGTCACTATTAAAATGAAGTCCACGGCTCTCTTTACGCATCATTGCACAACGAATAATCAATTCGGCCACCAGAGCTAAATTACGAAGCTCAATCAAATTGGAGTTGATACGAAACCGGCTATAGTATTCATCAATCTCTTTTTGCAGTAATTCAATACGGTTTTTTGCACGCTTAAGGCGTTTGTTGCTGCGCTCTATTCCAACATAATTCCACATAAAGCGCCTCAGTTCATGCCAGTCATGAGCGATCACAATCTGTTCATCAGAGTCTGATACCTGACTTTCATCCCAGTGAGGGAGTGGTTCGGGCGGTGGTGTGCAGGCGAGTGTCGCTAAAATTTCTTCACTGGCTGATCGCGCAAATACAATGCACTCCAGCAGTGAATTACTGGCCATGCGATTGGCACCGTGCATGCCAGTAAATGCTGTTTCTCCAAGTGCATAGAGCCCTTTGATGTCGGTGCGGGCAGATGAATCAGTCATGATACCACCACAGATATAATGAGCCGCAGGAACAACGGGAATGGGTTCTGATGTGATATCAAAACCAAACTTCAGGCAGCGCGCATGAACTGTCGGAAAGTGTTTCAGAATAAAGTCTGCCGGTTTATGGCTGATATCAAGATAGACAAAGTCTGACCCTAGACGTTTCATTTCATGGTCTATGGCGCGTGCGACAATATCTCGAGGTGCCAGTTCGGCGCGACTGTCGAATTTGTGCATAAAGGGGGTATGGTCGGGCAGGAGTAGTTTGCCTCCCTCACCACGCATCGCTTCTGTAATCAAAAAAGATTTTGCATCGGGGTGAAACAGGCAGGTCGGGTGAAATTGGATGAACTCCATATTTGCAATTCGGCAACCTGCTCGCCAAGCCATTGCAATGCCATCGCCTGTGGCGATATCGGGGTTGCTGGTGTAAAGATAGACTTTGCCCGCACCTCCGGTGGCCAAAGCAGTAGATTTGGCGCTAAAAGTGAGTACTTGATCATTTTTGGTATTCAGTACGTAAGCACCTAAACATCGGTCTGTTTTTAGACCAAGCTTGCTGCCTGTAATCAAATCAATAGCAATATGGTCTTCAAAAATGTCAATGTTTTTTTCATTTCGCGCCAGTTGTGCGAGCGTTGTTTCAAGTTCCCGGCCTGTTGCGTCTGTGGAGTGAATAACACGGCGACGACTGTGGCCACCTTCACGGGTCAGGTGATAACGGCTATTGTTCGGGCTGTCACGAGTGAAGGCGATCCCTTGTTCAACGAGCCATTGAATACTGGGTGGGCCTTGTTCTACCACAAAGCGCACAATTTCTTCATCGCAAAGACTCACTCCGGCATCTATCGTATCCTGTGCATGAAGCTCGGGTGAATCATCATGATTTAAAACGGCAGCAATGCCCCCTTGAGCGCGTAGGGTTGCTGTATTAGTCAGAGCCTTTTTTGCAATCAATGCCACGCGTGCTTTGGGGGCGAGAGTGAGCGCCAGCGTTAAACCTGCAGCGCCACTGCCAATGATGATGACATCATATTGGTAATTGTTGTCGTTATTGTTCACAATTAAGCGGTTGGTATGAGTTAAAGTACCAACTATAATAGCGTTAACTGGGGTGGTGCTCCACTTCCATTTAATAAATATTGTTAAAGGCATACATTTTATGTGAACTTTTTTAAAAGGGTTCGCTCTATCATATGAAACGGCAGGAAGTAATATTTTGCAAAAGGGGATAGTCCGGACGGGCGAATATAGTGTTGATAAAGAACTTGTAACAAGGGTTCAAAATGGCGATAAAAAAGCTTTTGATGTTTTGGTGTTGAAATACCAAAATAAAGTAGCCAAGTTAATCTCTCGTTATATTCGTGATAGTGATGAAGTTCAGGATGTTACCCAAGAGGCATTTATTAAAGCTTATCGGGCACTGCCTGGGTTTCGAGGCGATAGCGCTTTTTATACATGGCTGTATCGGATATCCGTTAATACGGCTAAAAATTATCTGATATCCCGGAGCCGTCGGCCTCCAGGTGTTGATATTGATGCGGAGGATGCAGAGCACTTTGAATCAGCCACAGCACTTAAAGAGTTTGCTACACCTGAGCATTTGTTATTTAAAGATGAAATTGAGAAAACTGTATTTGATGCAATTGAACAGTTACCCAGTGACTTACGTACAGCAATCACCTTGCGAGAATTGGAGGGGCTAAGTTATGAAGAAATTGCCCAATCAATGGATTGTCCTGTCGGAACGGTACGTTCCAGAATTTTCAGAGCGCGCGATGCTATTCAGAAAAAGCTCGAACCTTTACTTTAAAAATGAAAAACATATTTGGAGATGTTGTTATGATGGAACAGGCTGCTGAAGAAATTTCAATGCTGATGGATGGTGAGCTGGATCAACGTAAAACTGGTCAGTTGCTGCATAATTTAAGTGACGATGAATCGCTGAGACAGCATTGGGGGTGTTACCATTTGATCGGTGACGCTATTCGAAACAACCTTCCTGACAATGGCTGTCAGCTACTGGCTTCAAATATTTCTAAAACATTGGAGTCTGAGCCGGAATTAACCCCAGCTTCTCCCGTTGTTGTTTATCCGTCTTTTGTAAAACCTGTTGCGGGATTGGCTTTGGCAGCTTCAGTGGCTGCGGTGACAGTCATCGGTTTTCAGTGGGGTGATTCCTCTAGTATGAGAGGTGTGAATGGAATATCACCACAAGTTGCGACGGTTGCTCCTGATGTGGTGCCGCAGCCCACACATAAAACATTTGAACAAGATAATTCTGACCGGATTGTTGAGCAATCTGAATTAAATTTCAGTTTGAATTATCCTGTTAATGGTTACA
>VAPL011041693.1_pt1 | contig 11948 bp, 10 predicted proteins | sample 3395061 | NCBI WGS metagenome assembly VAPL01 (sample SAMN08290444, study PRJNA428436) | hydrothermal vent metagenome | isolation source: Deep-sea hydrothermal vent chimney 2 | place: Pacific Ocean: Juan De Fuca Ridge | depth 2182 m m
CATGCACTTGGTCGACGTCTAGATTGGTTGCGTATTGAATTAAAAGATATTAGCGAACAAAAACAGCAGTTCTTGCAACATGTTTCGCATGAACTTAAAACGCCGCTAACCGCTATTCGGGAAGCATCCGAACTACTGCATGATGGGGTAGGTGGCATTCTTTCTAAGCAGCAAGCTGAAATCCTTATGATTCTTAGAGACAACAGCGTTCGGCTACAAAAAATGATAGAAAATCTTTTGAACTACACAAGACTAGAGGCTATCCAACCTTCATCCAACATAACAAAATTAAACCTAGCAGATATACTTAACAAAGTATTAAAAGCACATGCACTTAGCATTAACAATAAAAATATTACCGTTAACACTATCATTAATACAAACGAACTAATCGAGGCGAATGAAGACAAATTAACAATCATTTTTGATAACTTAATATCTAACGCAATAAAGTACTCACCGGATTCTGGTCAAATCGAAATAAATGCAAATGATGAAAAAAAATGGCTTAAAATTGAAGTCATTGATAATGGGCCTGGATTAGCAAAAGCCGATGTCGATAATATCTTTGACCCCTTTTATCGTGGCAATACAATACATAATGGCCTTATTAACGGTAGTGGCTTAGGCTTAACTATTATCAAAGAATTAATTGAAAAATTGGGTGGTAGTATTAAACTCAAACCTTCTACAATGGGTGCGCACTTTGTTGTTCACCTACCAACTACTAATACCAATACGATGGAAACCGCATGAGCAATAAAACTATTTTCTTACTACTATGCACTATGACAATACTCTCCGCATGTGCGGTTAAAACATCAGCGAATAACGTTAGCGTAAATAGAAACCATATTAATTTACCTTCAATCAAATTTAATCATGTCACTGAGATACTAAGTTTCACAGAAGAATTTACGGGTCTTACACCAAAAAAACAAAAACAAAAGATTGTTAGGTCTAAGCAGGCCTTAGTAAAAAATAAAAATCATTTGATGCACCGTATCAAATTAGCGAGTATGTTAGCGCTGACAAGTAGCAACTTACGAGACCCCTTACGAGCAAAAAAAATGTTGGGTAAGTTGTTGCGAGAAAACACGCTCAATGCCGAAGATTCAGCTTTAGTCAATTTATTGCACGAATATGCCAGAATGAATCACTACCTTTTACAGCACACTATTAATCAAACTAAAAAGATGCAGAAAAAGAATAAGGCCTTACTACAAAAGAATGAAGTCTTAAAACAAAAAATAAATGACTTAAAAAACATAGAAAAGACAATGATTAAGCGTAATACTAAAACGGACAACACCCCATAGTATGCAAACAGCTAATATTCTGATTGTCGATGATGATCTAGATATACTTAAACTCATCAGCATGCGTCTTACCGCGGCAGGATATAGCACGGTCACCGCTAGTAGTGGTGAGCAAGCAATGTCTGCGGTCTCTCAAAAACGGCCTGACCTGATCATTAGTGATTTACGCATGCCAGCAATGGATGGGATGGCCTTACTTGATGCCATCCATAATACCCACCCAACATTACCAATAATCATCTTAACTGCACATGGCTCTATACCCGATGCTGTACGCGCAACGCAACGCGGCGCATTCGGCTTTTTAACTAAGCCATTTGATAGCCAAGAGCTATTGCAACAAATTGCATCAGCTTTGCGTATCAGTGGCTCACTAGGCATACTTAACGAAGCAGAAGACAATAACTGGCGCGCTCATATTCTGACACGTAGCCCACAGATGGAAAACTTACTTGAACAAGCCAAGCTCGTCGCCAAAACAGATGCCAGTGTTTTTATTCAAGGTGAAAGTGGCTCTGGTAAAGAACTTTTAGCACGTGCAATACATCAGGCCAGTACTAGAAATAGCAAGCCATTTGTGGCAATTAACTGCGGCGCGATTCCTGAGAACTTATTAGAGTCAGAACTATTCGGTCATAGCAAAGGCGCTTTTACTGGCGCAGTCAACAATCACATTGGCCTATTTGAAAGTGCCAACGGTGGCACTTTGTTTTTAGACGAAATCGGTGATATGCCACCTGCTCTACAGGTTAAACTCTTACGCGCGCTACAAGAGCGTGTTGTTCGCCCTGTCGGCACAACAAAAAATGTCGACATTGATGTCAGAATCATATCGGCTACTCACCAAGATTTAACAGAAGAAATGCGCAATGGCCGTTTTCGTGAAGATCTTTTTTATAGGATTAATGTCGTTGGACTAGATATTCCTTCTTTAGCTGATCGTAGAGAAGATATTAGTTTATTGGCCAATCATTTTATCAATGTTTTTAATAAAAAATATAAAAAAAATGTCCTCAATTTTTCTCCAGAGTCCTTAGAAATTCTCATCACTGCCGACTGGCCAGGTAATATTAGACAATTACAAAATGTAGTAGAGCAAACCATCGTGCTAGCTACAACACAAATTGTACCTGTCAATCTATTACAAAAAGCATTACAAGATTCAGCGAACAACATTGTCCCATATGATGTTGCCAAGCAACAATTCGAACAAGACTATTTGGTTAACCTTTTAAAAACAACACAAGGTAATGTAGCTCAAGCTGCAAAACTTGCAAAACGTAACCGTACAGAATTTTACCGCTTGTTAGAACGCCACCATATACAGGCAAACGACTTTAAAAATACCGATTAAACTTAGCGTCTTCTCCTTGTCGCTAATCAACGATTTAAAAAATCATTTTAAATCATAGCGTTACAACTTTCTCCGACTTCCTTGTCGTTATTTAGCGACAAAATACCTATAATAAAAAGACTAAAAAATAGATAAGTAATTGATTTTAAATAATAAAAAAAGTTGGCACGATGCTCGCTAATATCCTAGTGCAATACAAATTAATTAATCTACTAGCTAAGGAGCCATAACAATGAAATTAACTTATTCAATATTTGCAAGTGCCGCAGCAATAGTCCTGATGACAGGAATCAACACATCTGCTTTTGCCGAAGCAAAAGATGCCGCTTCAAAAGTAACTGAAATAAAACCAGCTGAAGCGATGGAAAAAGCACCGAGCGATTCTAGCTTTAAAAGACTAGATGCGAATGGAGATGGAAAAATTTCTTTAAAAGAATCGACTAAAGATAAGACATTATTTAAGAACTTCGATGCCTCTGATGCTAATAAAGACGGCATGATCACGACAGATGAATATGCAAAATACGCTCAAATTAATGCTGAGACTGCTGTAAATTAATTTTTAATACCAGTTAGATTACTTGTGATTACCCCCTGAAGGTCACAAGTTGTGGGCTGCCTTATTAAAAATGAGGCAGCCTTTTTTTATTTAAACAGCAACCAACCCTTTAATAGCTGGATAAGGGTCATAATGCTCAAGTTCAAAATCTTCATATTTAAAGCTAAAAATATCATTCACCTTTGAGTTAATGCTCATCTTAGGCAAAGGTTTGGGCGTTCTTGAAAGCTGCTCGTTAACTTGTTCCATATGATTAGAATAAACATGTGCATCGCCAAGCGTATGAACAAAATCACCCAATTTTAAACCACACACTTGTGCCACCATCATTGTTAAAACAGCATACGAAGCAATATTAAAAGGCACGCCTAAAAAGATGTCAGCACTACGCTGATATAACTGGCAACTTAATTTTCCATCTGCTACATAAAATTGAAAAAATGCATGGCAAGGTGGCAGTTTCATTTGATCAACATCCGCGACATTCCAAGCTGAAACAATTAAACGCCGCGAATCAGGATTATTTTTAATACTATTTACAACTTGTGTAATTTGATCAATATGGGTGCCATCTGGCTTAGGCCAATTACGCCATTGGTAACCATATACTGGGCCTAAATTGCCATTCTCATCAGCCCATTCATCCCATATACGCACGCCATTATCTTTAAGATACTTGATATTGGTACTACCCTGTAAGAACCAAAGTAACTCATGAATAATAGATTTTAAATGGACTTTTTTTGTCGTCAGCAATGGAAAACCTTCTGCCAAATTAAAGCGCATTTGGTAACCAAATACGGAAGTTGTTCCTGTGCCTGTACGGTCTTCCTTAAGTGTGCCGTTCTTAAGCACATGCTGTAATAAGTCGTGATATTGTTTCATAGTTAGTAATCTATAGATTTCATTAATGGGGTTAATTTATGGATTGATCAATAAACGCTTTAATACTATCAACACTAGCATTCATAACAGTAAATTTTTGCGGTAAATCCTCAATACCCTGTAAACGCTTAGGACGTGGTGGCACTTCACCTAACGCCTCTAACAAAGCATCTTCGAACTTAGCTGGCAGCGCTGTTTCTAATACGACCATTGGTTTCGTTTTATCGTTATATGCTAAGGCAACTTTTAAGCCGTCAGCTGTATGGGTATCGATTACTACGCCATATTTATCTTTTGCACTACGGATGGTTTGCATACGGTCACTATGACTACTGCTACCTGATTCAAAACCAAAAGTTTTCATTTTATCCATTAAATGCTTCATATCAAAAGCACCACCTTTATCAACCACATACCATAGTTCGCGCACTTGTGCTGCATCTCGGCCCACTAAATCGAAAACAAAGCGCTCAAAATTTGATGCCTTGCTAATATCCATCGAGGGACTAGATGTATGAAAAGTATTGGCTGAACCACGTGGGCGATAACTACCTGTTTTGAAGAATTCATCCAACACATCATTCTCATTTGTCGCCACCACCAATTTATCGATTGGTAATCCCATCATACGGGCAATGTGACCAGCGCACACATTACCAAAATTACCTGATGGCACTGCGAAGTTTACCTGTTGAGCATTATTTTCTGTCACCGCAAAATAACCCTTAAAGTAGTAAATGACTTGCGCAACAATGCGCCCCCAATTAATAGAATTGACTGCGCCTATTTTGTATTTTTCTTTAAAATCAGCATCATTTGATACAGCCTTCACCATATCTTGGCAATCGTCAAACACCCCTTCCACGGCAATGTTGAAGATGTTGTCATCTTGCAAACTAAACATTTGCGCTGTTTGAAAACGGCTCATTTTTTTATGTGGTGACAACATAAACACACGCACGCCTTTTTTACCTCGCATCGCATATTCAGCAGCTGAGCCGGTATCACCCGAAGTCGCACCTAGAATATTTGTAGTTTGACCTGTTTTTGTCAGCACATATTCGAATAGATTACCGAGTAATTGCATCGCCATGTCTTTAAATGCGAGTGTAGGCCCATTAGAAAGCGAGAGTAAATAGAGATTATCATCAAGCTTTAATGTCGGCGTAATATCTTCTGCATTTTGTCCTGGTCGAGTAAAGCTATAAACATCTGCCCGATAAGTTTTATCAATAATCGTACGTAAATCTTCCGCTGGGATATCATCGGCTTCAATCAAGCGTGAAAGAATAGTAAACGCTAAATCACGGTAACTCATTTCACGCATGTTAGCTAAATCAGCATCTGTAAACTGAGGGTAACTTTCTGGCAGATAGAGGCCGCCGTCAGGCGCTAAACCACCCAACAGTATTTCGCTAAAACTTAAAGCAGGCGATTGGCCGCGTGTGCTGATATATTTCATGACTAACCTAATGTTTCCATACGTATTTTAATAAGTTTTCCTGCAATAGCCGGTATCGCCTCTATCTCTAAAATCGCGGCATTCATGTTCTTTTCAATTGTCTCGTGCGTCAAAATAACAATATCAGCTTCAGATTCTCCCGCTTCTGGTTCTTTTTGTATCATGGCATCAATCGAAATACTTCTATCACCCAAAATTTTAGTCACGGCAGCCATCACCCCAGCTTCATCTGTCGCGCGCAAACGTAAATAATAAGCACTTTCCACTTCCTCAATCGATAAAATAGGCAAATCTTGTACTTGGTCAGCCTGAAAAGCTAACGCGGGGATACGCTGCGCTTCTGTCGCATCCATTAACCGTGCAACATCCATTAAATCAGCCACGACTGCACTAGCCGTAGGTTCCGCACCTGCGCCTGCCCCGTAATATAACGTTGGACCGACAGCATCACTTTGCACGATAACGGCATTCATCGCACCATCTACATTAGCAACTAAACGCTTCTCAGGAATCAGTGTTGGATGCACACGGAGTTCGATACCTTTGTCTGTTCGCTTAGTAATACCTAGTAACTTCACGTTGTAACCTAACTCTTCGGCGTATTTGATATCTACCTGCTCTAGTTGTGTAATGCCTTCTGTATACGCTTCCTCAAACTTCATGGGCGTACCAAAAGCCATTGCAGACATAATGGCTAACTTGTGTGCTGCATCAATGCCTTCAACATCAAAAGTGGGGTCCGCTTCTGCATACCCTAAGCGTTGTGCTTCGCCAATTACATCTTGATAACCAAGACCTTTCGCACGCATTTCTGTCAAAATAAAATTAGTTGTGCCATTAATAATGCCGGCTAACCATTCAATACGATTAGCTCCCAAGCCTTCACGCAACGCTTTAATAATAGGGATGCCACCTGCAACAGCTGCTTCAAACGCAACCATCACACCCATTTTTTTCGCTGCTGCAAATATCTCGTTACCGTGCAAAGCGATTAATGCCTTGTTGGCTGTTACCACATGCTTTTTATTCGCAATTGCTTTTAATACAAGCTCTTTTGCAATGCCATAACCACCAATAAGTTCCACCACCACATCAACCAATGGGTTACTAACCAAAGCAAAAGCATCATCCGTTATATCCACACTGCCACCCGTAAGCTCTTTTGCTCTTTCAAGGTTCTTATCAGCGACCTGTACTACCTTAATATCCACACCTGTACGGCGTGAAATCTCATCGGCATTGCGTGTTAGAACAGTGTAAGTACCTCCGCCAACAGTCCCCAAGCCCAAAATACCTACATTAAGTTGTTTCAATTCTTTGCTCCAAATTTCATTCTATAATTTTTTAAGAACCGGGCAATACGTGTGATTGCCTCGGCTAACTCATCGACATTCGGTAAAAATACCAAACGAAAATGATTTACTGTTTTCCAATTAAAACCAGAACCTTGTACGATTAAGACTTTTTCTTCTAATAGTAAATCAAGTACAAATTGCTCATCATTCTCAATCGGGTAAACAGCAGGGTCTAATCTAAAAAATAAATACAACGACGTACTGGGTTTAGTACAAGTAACACCCGGGATGGCTGTAATCATCTTGTGAGCTAAATCACGTTGCTTACATAGTCTGCCACTAGGCGCGACCAAATCATTAATGCTCTGATAGCCACCCAAAGCGGTTTGAATCGCTAATTGCCCAGGCACGTTCGCACACAAACGCATGCTTGCCAACATATTTAGACCTTCAATATAGTCCTCTGCATACGCTTTATCACCAGAAATCACCATCCACCCTGCTCGATAACCACACGTACGATAATTTTTTGATAGGCCGTTAAAGGTTACAAACAACACATCTTCTGCCAGTGAAGCTGTTGACGTATGCTCAACACCGTCATACAGCACTTTGTCATAAATCTCATCAGAAAAAACAATTAAGTGATGATGACGTGCAATATCAATAATGCCAAGCAAGGTCTCTTTTGGGTAAAGCGCGCCCGTAGGGTTGTTGGGGTTAATCAGGACAATTGCCCGTGTATTCGCATTAACTTTTGATTCAATATCATTAAGATCTGGCAACCAACCTGTTGCTTCATCACAAAGATAATGCCTCGCAGTGCCACCTGAAAGCGTCGCAGCCGCTGTCCACAAAGGATAATCTGGCATTGGTACTAGCACTTGGTCGCCATTGTTAAGTAAGCCTTGCATCACCATTACAATCAGTTCAGAAACGCCATTACCAATAATAATATCTTCTACCGTAACATCCGCAATATGCTTACTTTGTGCGTATTGCATAACGGCTTTACGCGCTGAAAATAAACCTTTGCTATCTGAATAGCCACCTGCCTGACTCATATTATGGATGGTATCTTGCTGAATTTCTTCAGGCACTTCAAAACCAAAAGCTGTAGGATTACCAATATTTAGTTTAATAATTCGATGGCCATCTTCTTCCATTTTACGTGCACGCTCAAGTACTGGGCCACGAATGTCGTAACATACATCGTTCAGTTTATTTGATTTGTTGATTGGTTGTTGCATAAGAGTCAAAATTTTGCGCTTAAGATTTTACCCTTGAGTAAAATACCTTAAGCGCATGATTAAAACGTTTATTTTACCTTAGAAAGGCAAAGCGCTTCAAAGAAAGAGACATACAAAGAAAGCCGTGCTAGCATTTAGCTTATGAAGCTACATTTAACCACTGCAGAAAATAACTATTTAATCACCGGATACGGTGAAAACTATGTAGAAATCAACAAACAACGCTATACGCGCAATATCATTGTGATGGCAGATCAATTGACACCCGATTGGACGACAGAGGATTTTACTGGCTTATCTGAAAACCATTTTTCTGAGCTAATTAAACTAGAACCAGAGGTAGTGCTACTTGGCACAGGTAAAACGCATCAGTTTTTACATCCAAAAATAGTCCAATCGCTCACAAAAAAAAATATCCCACTAGAATGTATGACAACTGCAGCAGCGTGTAGGACTTATAATATTTTAATGTCGGAAGGCAGAAAAGTGGCTGCGGCACTGATGGTGTAAGAACTTATAGTTTGAGAGCTTAATTCGGACTTAGGGTTAATTGCAAACCTTGATCTGTAATTTTTATGTCCTTTGGATTGTACTGCGTTGTACCAATTTTCAAATCTTCAGGTTTCACCGTATATAACGTCAAACCACTCAACATTTCACCACCCACGGTTTTTGCTAACGCATTTAATAAGTCGCCGTACTTCCCACCCAAACCATCAAAATTAAAATTTTCAACCTTTGGTTCGTCAAGCACGATTGAATTTGTTGCGGCATCAAAACGTAATTTACCCGATATTCCTAATTTCCCTACTAGTGTTTCATCTAAAATGGCGCTCGATAAACGGGTATCCATTGTGGTATGCATACGCCCCGTGGCTTGATCAAAAGAAACCACCGAATTACTTAGATTTACATCAAAAATCTTTAACAATGAAATGGGAATGGCTAGCTTTTCATTAAGCTTCTCTTGAATTTGTGCTTCGCTAACGTTCACAGTACGGTCACCCAACATTGCACATCCAGCAAATGCAATCATGGCAAACAAAATACCAAATAATCTTATCTTCATCATATTTCCAGGTCAGTTAGTATTAATTAGTATTAATTAGTATTAATTAGTATTAATTAGTATTAATTAGTATTAATTAGTATTAATTAGTATTAATTAGTATTAATTAGTATTTAATGCGTACTATAAGCATTTGGTTGACAAGGTCAAAATAGCATTGATGCCACCATGGCGATTTAACTCTCTTGAAACGGTAGAAGGTAATCGATTTAATTTTGATGCAATATATCTAATTGAATATCCTTGTGCGATGTCTCTTGATATTTCTTCACCTTACTAATAACGATAAATGTTGCTTATTATGCTTTCTTTGGGGCGGTGAGTAGCCGCCATTAGGACGAATAATGCCAAAAATAGTTCCGAGCTTAAGCGCTAATTATCGTGCAATCTCACTAAATCCAACCCTTTGCGCCGTAGCTGTCAGCATTGATACTCTCTACAGGAAGCGCATCTAAGTTCAATTTTTGTGCCGGTATAGGGATTTTTGCAAGAAATGTAGGTGCCAATGTTAGTGGCTATACGCGAACACCAAAAGGCAAAGTCATTGCTTCTGCATTTGCAGACTCTTTTAATAATATGGTACAAACATTGCGGAATTATAGTGCTCAAAATATTGAAGGTGGTTAGGTAAAGGTGGAAAGCTTAAAGTGGGTCAGTAAAGATTAGGTGCAATCTATACGGCACCAGTTTTCAACCGGTGCCGTTACGATCATAGCAGACTGGATCTGACGGCATTATTTAACAATCTATATAAAGATAATTAAAAAGTGAAGAGAATATTTCTAATAAAATAGAAATGTAAATATATTTTAAACCAAATATAACAACCAAACGACCAAGAAATATATACGAACCCATATATGAAGATCAGTCATGAAATTCAATAAACTAGTTACTTCAAGTGCCATTGTTGCATGTATAGTTTTATCAAGCACAACGTATACCGCTGAGCCACAAAAACATAAAAATTCAGTATCACTACCATCCTCGCCAGTCTAGTCTCGAGTTGCGTATTACATGCTAAAGAAAAAACATTGCGAGTGGTTCTATTTTTTTAAAAAAACTATTTTTACAACCCCTGACTTAAACCCTGCAAGAATATTCGCTAGTGTAGTACCTACGTTAGCAGCTGCGATTCCTGGCCGGTCAGATACTGTGTTGCAAACACCGCTTTATCACTGAGGAACATATTCGCAATTGTAATACGCGTAATAGGCAGATAGTTTTAAGAGCATTGATCCCAGAGTACAAGACTTAATTAGGCGTCTGTCTAGTACTGAATCTGAATTCGTTAGACTTGGTCTTACCTATACAAAACGGAGGCAATCTTGTTATTGAATTGGAACTCTTGGTCATCAGCAAAAGGGGCGAGGCGAGGTGGTATATCAGTTTCTAATGCAACGAGAAGCGCATTGTAGAATGGGAGATACTATAAGTGGGTTAATTATTGCACTACAACTCAACATCAAGACAGAGTCAGGGCAAAGGTGGAGCTTCTAGATATGTTGGGTGAGTTCCAATAATTGTTACAAACTAAAGACTATTCCAGCAGCCACTGAGAACTGCTTGTACTAAGCTGTAGTAGCTCAGACCTAGTTGTACATAGACGATCTCTGTCCGTTTAGGTTTGAGCTAAATTCTTTTCAGTCCAAATCAATTTACGATTAGGCAATGTTTCTATCAACAAACGCCTACAGCACAACTTACCTTTTTTGCTATTTTTGGTGACCGATAAAATATATTTAAGGTTAATAGCCATGAATTAAGGCTTTATTTTAAACGGTGTGCCTAGAGATAGGTGCACCATTTTTTATTAAATTTCATGTAATTGAGTAAATAATTGAACCATTACTAAATAGTTTACGACCTAGACCATATACACAATTGAAAAGTGAGGTCTATCATGAAATTCATCAAACTAACCACCACAAGTGTGGTTGCCGCTAGTTTGCTTTTATCAGGCATGGTGCAAGCAGCAGATGCTAAAAATAGCCATAAAAATAAAATTACAATTATTAAGGGAAATAGCGCCAAGTATTTCCATTCCGCCCGACATGGAAAATTAGAAGCCAATTAAAATTACTTCGATTGAGAATGATCTATTAGACAATAACAGGAGTCAGGAGATTGGTTTTACGGTACAAAATCCTAGCACTCAGCCTGTCTGGATAATGCTGGCATTTTGTTAAATGCGGCATTAATCTCTTTAAAGTTGGTTTGCTTATGTGGTTTTTATTGGAAAGACTATACACACCCATCACCCCACCATCTGTAGCGCGCTGACGCGCGGTTTTTGGCGGGGAGCTAAAATTTCTTTTGAGCTTAATGCTGTCCTTGACATAGGCTTGTCATAACCCAGCAATAGCTGGGCTTGGGGGAGGTTTATTTTAAAATAACAAAGGCGTTAATGTTAGTTAAGCTAACGCTGAAATATCAAGCTGACTGGTGCCTTTATTCTTTGCTGTCTTTCATAATGAGCTCAATTTCACTCCAGTTTAGCCTTGAACCAACAACCTCCCAAACACCAAGAGTTTTTTCAACTCAACAAATAGCACACCCTGCTCTTTTGTTCCGATGACATCAATCTCAAAACCAGCATTACCTTTTGAGCCGCTGTATTTCACACTATAGCCAAATGGCGCCAAGTTAATTGACGTAACCTTTCCTAACCTTTCCTAACCTTTCCTAACCTTTCCTAACCTTTCCTAACCTTTCCTAACCTTTCGTTAACATCAGTAGAACTCAAAATTGTATC
>VAPL010596558.1_pt1 | contig 11947 bp, 10 predicted proteins | sample 3395061 | NCBI WGS metagenome assembly VAPL01 (sample SAMN08290444, study PRJNA428436) | hydrothermal vent metagenome | isolation source: Deep-sea hydrothermal vent chimney 2 | place: Pacific Ocean: Juan De Fuca Ridge | depth 2182 m m
CATTTATCTTTTTGGCTTTTTGGTAAATTTCGTAAAGGAGTTTCTGATTTGTCAGGTAAAAGTTTAATTACAATCTTACCGGAAAATGCTCGTTATCCCATTTATACTCTTAAAGAATGGCATAGTGATTCTTGGGATGGAATGGATTTTGGAATTGATTATAATCCTAACGAATCTTTTTTTAAGCAATTAAAAAATTTACAAGAAAAAATACCTCGTCCACATCAAAGTGCCTCTAATAATACCAACTGTGAATGGTCTGACGATGTTTGGAATTCAAAAAATTGTTATTTATCTCGTTCCTTAGAAAAATGTGAAGATTTACTTTATTCTTATAGAAATCTTAAGGTTAAAAATTCTATAGATGTAGTACTCTGTTTTAATTCTGAGAGATGTTTTGATTGCTCTAATTGTGATCATTCTTATAAGCTATTTTATTCAACAAATTCACGAAATTGCATAGATTCTTATTTTTTATTTGATTGTCGTAACTGTCAAAATTGCTTTATGTCTTGGAATTTAAGAAATAAATCATTTTGTATAGAAAATAAACAATATACTCGCAAGGAGTATTTTGAAAAATTAAAAAAATATGATTTAGCTTCATATTCTACAATTCAAAAATTAAAAAACCTTTTTAACGAAATTGTAAAAGAAAAAGTAATTCATCGAGAAAATTTTAATTATAGAGTTTATAATTCTGTAGGTAATTTTCTTATGAATACAAAGGATTGTTATAATTGTTATGTTTTTAGTGAAGGTGAAGATGTTTATAATCAAGTCAGAGGGATAAATAATAAATCTTGCATAGATGCTAGCGCTTGTTGGTACTCAGAATTCTGCGGTAATTCCTCTTGTTGTCTTAATGGTTATAATTTAAAGTATTGTCTTTCTTCCTCTGCTAGAAATTCAGAATATTTAGATTTATGTATTGAATGTGACAACTGTTTTGGATGTGTAGGGTTAAAAAAGAAGAAATATTGTATTTTAAATAAACAATATTCAAAAAAAGATTATGAGATTTTACGTAATAATATTATTTCCAATATGAAAAAAATAGGTGAATATGGTAAGTTTTTACCATATTCTATGAGTATAGGACCTTTTAATTTTTCAAATTCATTTCAATATTTTTCTGATACCAAGAAAGATGACATTTTAAACCTTGGAGGTTATTGGCAGGATATAGACGAAACTCAGATTGAAGGTATGCTAGTAAGTGAATTACCTGATTCAATAAATGAAATTAATGAAAGTATTTGTACCCAAGCTTTGATTTGTCAAGAAAGTGGTTGGCGATTCAATATCTCAAAAGATGAATTACTATTTTATAAACAGAATAATATTCCATTGCCAAGGTTACATTTTGATATTAGGATAAATAAAAAATTAAAACATTTATCGGTTCTTAGGTCATATCCATCTAATTGTTTTTATTGTCATAAAAAAATAGATGCTTATTATCCACCTGAATGGGAGTATAAAAAAATCGCTTGTGAAAAATGTTTTAAACAATATTTAACATAAAGTAACAATCTTTACATATTAAAATAACCTTGTATAATGTTCCCAGCCTTGCTGGGTTTGAAAAAAAGTGATAATATAAAAATATGTCTATAAGAAAAGTTAATTTTATTCAAGGTGAATTTTATCATATTTATAATCGTGGAAATAGTAAACAAAAAATTTTTCAAGATAAACAAGATTATCAATATTTTTTAAAATTACTTTTTCTTTCAAATGGGGAAAGGAAGTTCAAGCTTTCATTTTTAGAAGGTGATATCTATGAAACCGATAGAGAAAGTCAAATAGTATCAATTGGTGCTTACTGTTTAATGCCAAATCATTTTCATATACTTATAAAAGAAATAAATGATAATGGTATAAGTAAATTTATACATAAAATTTCTAGTGGTTATTCTCATTATTATAACAACAAATATGAAAGAACTGGTTCTTTATTTGAGAGTAAATTCAAATCTCAGTATATTGGAAATGATCGTTATTTAAAATATTTATTTTCTTATATTCACCTAAATCCATTAAAACTTATTCAGAAAGATTGGAAAGAAAAAGGAATGAAAAACAAACAAGAAATTTTAAAATTTCTAAAAGATTATAAATATTCTAGCTTTCTTGATTATTTAGATATTAGAAGAAAAGAAAATATTATTTTAGATAAGAAAGTTTTTCCTAATTATTTTTTATCCGCTAGAATTTTTTTGAATGAAATATTTGACTGGATTAAAATAACCTTGTAAAATGTTCCCAGCCTTGCTGGGTTTGAAAAAAATGAGTTAATTTTTTTCTGATTTTTCAACGATTTATCAATACATGATATAATATATAATATAAAGGTCGTTAGATTAAAGTTTAACCTTGATTCTAATTAAAGTAGTTTATTTATATATTATGATTTTTGTACATACAACATGTAAAGATATAGAAGAAGCCAAAAAGCTTAGCAGTTTAATTATTGAGAAGGAAGTCGGAGCATGTGTTGATTTGTGGCCAATTTCTTCTTATTATAATTTTGGAGGAAAACTTGTGCATAAAACACGGGCCAAGCTTTTAATTACCACTTTTGAATCAAAACTTGACGCTATTACTAAACTTATTTCTGAGCATCATTCTTATGTTATTCCACTTATTGCTGGAGTTGATGTAAAGAGGGTGAACCGTCCTTATAAAGAATGGATGATGGAAGTAATAAAGTAAAAATGATAGCTGAAACAGTTGTAATTTTTGGTGTTTTTGATGGTATCCATAAAGGTCATCTTAAATTTATTCATGAAGCTAAGAAGCAAGGGAAAAAACTTGTGGTTGTCGTAGCTCGTGATTATATAATTAGTAGTCTAAAAAATAAGATACCAATTTATAATGAGTTAGAACGTTTAAGGAAAATTTCTGAGATAAAAGAAGTTGATTCAGTTTTTTTGGGTGATAAAGAGCAGGGAGATTATTTTGTTCTTAAAAAGATTAATCCTGGCATAATTTTTTTAGGTTATGATCAACGAGATTTATATAATAGTCTTAGACAAAAGATAAATGAAGAAGGCTTGCCAAAAATTAAATTAATTTTTGGCAAGCCTTATGAACCAGAAAAATACCATTCCTCAATTTTGAATAAATAAAGTATAATGTATAATAAATATATGGATTATGTGTCTTATATAAATAATAAAAAAAATATTTATAAATATGGAGAATGAAATACCATACAATCGTGATATAACTTATTTTGCTCGGACTAACTTTCGTAGCACAAATGAAATCTTTGGTATTAAGCGTAAGGACCGAAGACAACATGTTTATGTTCTTGGTAAATCTGGTTCAGGTAAATCCGTGCTTCTCTCTAATTTAATTATTCAAGATATTAAAAATGGAGAAGGAGTTTGTGTTGTTGATCCGCATGGAGAATTAGTAGAAGATATACTTAATTTAATTCCAAAGAATCGAGCTGAAGATGTCATTTATTTTAATCCCGCAGATACAGATTTTCATGTTGGTTTTAATGTTATTCAACTTGATAATCCTAAATATAAACACCTGGTAGCTTCTGGCTTAATGGGTATTTTCACTAAGATTTGGGCAAATGCGTGGAGTGCAAGAATGGAATATATTTTAAACAACACTATTTTAGCTTTGCTGGATACTCCTAACACAACAATGTTAGGTATTCCTCGAATGTTAGTTGATAAAGATTATCGCCAAATGATTATCAATAATTTGAAGGACCCAGTTGTTAAAGCTTTTTGGATTCATGAATATGAACAATGGCGTGAACAATTTCGGAATGATGCTATTGCTCCTATCCAAAATAAAGTTGGACAATTTCTCTCAACTTCTATAATTCGTAACGTTGTTGGTCAATCAAAGTCAACTATAGATATTTTTAAAATAATGAATGAAGGAAAAATTTTCCTCGTGAATGTTTCAAAGGGACGTATAGGAGAAGACAACTCAGCTTTGCTTGGTGGAATGATTATTACTAAAATTCAATTAGCAACGATGGAGCGTGTTCGTATTCCAGAGGCTGAACGAAAAGATTTTTATTTATATGTCGATGAATTTCAAAACTTTGCTACAGATGCTTTTGCTAACATTTTATCTGAGGCTCGTAAATATAGACTTAATTTAACTATTGCTCACCAATATACAGCTCAGCTTGAAAGTAAAGATAGTACTAAAGTGAAAGATGCAGTTTTTGGAAACGTAGGAACAATGATAGTCTTTCGTGTTGGAGCTGATGATGCCGACTTTTTAGAAAAAGAATTTGAACCAGAGTTTACTACTCAAGATTTAGTTAACTTGCCCAACTACCATATTTACTTGAAGCTAATGATTGATGGAGTAACTAGTCGTCCTTTTTCAGCTTCAACCCTTCCTCCACTCAAAGCAGATTTATCGTTAGGAGTTAAACAAAAAATTATTGAGACTTCTCGTCGTTTATATACTCGCCCACGGAAAGTAGTTGAAGATGAAATTACAAAATGGAGTGGAATGCTTCAAACATCTGATGGTGAATCTAAATATAAAGCTGATTGTTCAAATTGTAAAAAAACAACAATGGTTCCATTTGAACCCAAAGAAGGAAGGCCAGTTTATTGTAAAGAATGTTTATATAAAATTAAAACTGGAACTCTGAAACCTAGTACTGGTTTTACTTTATCCCGGTCGTCTTCTCGAGGAGGAGAAATAGAATCGGCTGGACCTTTAGCTGTACTAGGTATTGAGTTTACGGACAATACTAATAAAAGAAACAAGTTATCAGATAAAAAGAAACCAAACTTATTGAGTATAAAGAACGAGAATGTCATTAAACCTAAAAAAACTCGTTCAAAACTAAGTACTCAACCTAAACTAAATAAAAAACGTTCTAAACCATCGCCACTTTTAAAAGATTTACTTAAGAAAATAGGAATAAATAACGCAAGTGATAAAGTTTTAGAAGAAAAAACTCAAAAAATTGATGAAGTAAAAATTTCTTCACCGAAAGCTGTTTCACTTTCAAGTTTAAAAAAGCCAGGTAATAATAAAATAGAAAGTAAGCCAATTCCAGTTAAAGAGGCCTCAGAAGAAAAAAAAGCCTCATTAAAAGAATTATTAATGAATGTTAAAAAACCTAAAGCAAAAAAATTATCAGAAGAAAAACGTAAAATAGAAAAAGAAGTCCCAGAAGATGTTTTGCGTAAAATTTTAAAATAAAATTATGCCGAGCAAGAAACTGAAGCACTATATTATTTTTACGATAGTGCTTTTTTCTTTAGCTAATATTGTTAATGCTAGTGTGGTAATTAATGAAGTTCAAATATCTCCAGTGGAAAATAGATTTATAGAATTATATAACTCTGGAGATTCTAAGATTGATTTAACTGGTTGGTATATTCAAAGAAAAACTGTTAACGGGACTAGTTTTGGATCTCTAGTTTCTAAAACATATTTTGACGGAGTTAATATTGAGGCTAATGGTTATTTATTGATATCTAAGATTCCATTGGATAATTCTGATATTGTTGTAGATAATTTAACTCTCACAAAATCAAATTCAATTCAAATTAAAAATTCAAATAGAGATATTATTGATACAGTTACTTGGGAAGATATTTCAGATGGAAAAAGTAGTCAAAGAAACTCTAGTCAAAAATGGGTTACAGGTTCTCCGACTCCCGGGGAACCTAATCAAGATATCAAAAGTACGAATACAAATAGTAATAGCGTGTCAAACACAGGAGTAAGCGCAAATACAGTTTATGGTAATTCTACTGTTCAAATTCAACAAAATTTATCTGTTCGTAAAATAACGGCGAAAATAATAGTTTCAAGAATTGTTTTTGCTAAAACACCATTAAATATAAAACCACTAATCACCACCAATAAAGGGGAAACTTTATCAAAAGGGAACTTTCAATGGAATTTTGGAGATGGAATAACTTCTGAATATAATAACTCAAAAGAATTTCAGCATACTTATTTTTATCCTGGTGAGTATGTTATCTTGCTTAATTATTCTGAATATAAAAAACCAAAACCAGATGCCTCTATTAGGTTTATAATAAAAATTATTCCCTCGAAAGTTTTTATTAGTTCAGTTGGCTCTGGTAAGGATTCTTTTATTGAACTAGAAAATAAATCAAGTCACGAAATAGCTCTTTCTGATTGGGTTATCACGGCTGGTATTAATCGTTTTTCCATCCCAACTGGAACTATTCTTTTAGCCAATGAGAAATTAAAATTTTCTCCACAAGTAACTGGATTTAATAGTAATAATTTAAAATTTATTGCTCTCACAAATCCTAAAGGAGAAATAATGACCGTTTATCCTGTTCAAACTCAGAAAATAAAATCACTCAAAAAACAGAAAAGAAAATATAATTTTAGTAGTTCAACTACTAAAATTATAAAAAAAGATTCCAAAATAATTGACTTAAACAATCTTAGTGCTAGCGCTGGTAACGCTAATAAAGATATTCCGATGTCCGTATATCCTTACTTGGGCCTTGCTGGGATTATTATAATTGGTATGGCTAGCGTTCTTTTATTAAAAAAGAAAGATAAATCCTCTCATTATTTTGAAGAAAAAATTAGAGCAGAAGATATTACAATAATTGAATAATTTATTTTAATTTTTTTAGAGCTATTGGTATTTTTTTAAAATCTTTGATTAAAGTTTCTCTCATTCCGCCATTATATAAAGCCGCCGCTGGATGATAAAGAGGCATAAACGCTTGTCGTCCAAATTCTTTAGTCGTTTTAATTAAAAGTTTTCCATGCAGGTTTGAGATTTTTTCTGACGGAAAAAATCTCAGCATTGAATGCCTACCCAAGAAAACAATCATTTTTGGTGAAATTATTTTTATTTCATTTATTAACCACTCATTACAATCTTCTTTTTCTTTGGGTTCAGGATCACGGTTACTTGGTGGGCGATATTTAATAATATTGGTAATATAAATATCCTCTCTTTTTTTATTAATGTTATTTAACATTTCTTCTAAAAATTTTCCAGCAGCTCCAACAAAAGGAACACCTTTAATATCTTCATTTTTTCCTGGAGCCTCACCAATAAAAACAATCTCACTTTCAGCATTTCCATCACCAAAGACTGCTTGAGTAGCAGTTTTCCTAAGTTCACACTGGCAATTTTCCTGCCAATATTCATTTAATTCCTTTAATTCTTCTTGTTTTGATGACATATATTATATTATAAAGTATATGTTATAATAGCGAAAGTTATTAATAATTAATTAATGTAATATGGAAGATATAAAAAATAAAGAAAATTTAGAAAATCAAGCCCAAGAAAATTTTAACTTATGGAATGAAATGCTTCAAACTGGTGACACTAAAAAAGTCGCAGAACTTTATGACAATGAAGCAACATTTTTACCAACAATGCTTGGTAAATTTCTTTTTGGACAAGAAGGAGCGGTGGAGTATTTTACTCATTTCTTAGAAAAAAATCCTTTTGGAAAAATTATTGAAGGAAAAATTCAAGAAATTAATAAAGAATCTTACTTACATTCAGGTATGTATAATTTTGAGGTTGGACCATTAGATAAAAGAGACACCGTTGAAGCTCGTTTTACTTTTCTTTGGAATAAAATAGATGGTAATTGGAAAATAATTCACCATCATTCATCTTTAAAACCCAAAATCTAGAAATTTTATATTTTATTTCAATATCTTAATATCAGCACCGATGGAGTTTAGACGTTTAGCAATTTCTTCATAACCACGATTAATCATATAAACATTACGAAGAACTGAAGTTCCTTTAGCCCCCAGCATACTTACGAGGATAATCATAGCTGGTCTAAGAGCAGGTGGACAGACAATTTGAGCTCCTCGAAGTTGGGTCCCTCCTTGGATATAAACACGATGAGGATCAGCTAGAGTTATATTTGCTCCAAGGCGATTTAGTTCGGTAAAATAAATTGCTCGGTTTTCATATGTCCAATCATGAATCATTGTTTGCCCCTTAGCCTTAATAGCAATTGGAACAAAGAAGGGTAGATTATCCATATTAATCCCTGGATAAGGATTTGCATGAATTTTGTCTGATAATGCTTTTAAGTTTGATTGGTAAATTTTTAAATCTATCAAGTTTGTTTTACTATTGTGGGATTTATATTTTTTTAAAATTTTATATTTTAATCCCATTCGTTTCAGTTTTTCAAGTTCAAGCGAAAGGAAATCTATCGGGCATCTTGTAATTGTTAATTCAGAGTCTGTCGCAACAGCTGCTGAAATAAACATCATAGATTCAATTGGGTCTTCACTATTCCAATATTCAATATTTATATCAATATCTTCAACCCCATGAATAATTAAAGTAGTTGTTCCGATACCTTCAATTTTAACACCAAGTTTTTCTAAGAAAAAACATATTTCTTGAACCATATAATTAGCGCTAGCAAAAGAAATAGTTGTTTTACCTGATATTTTTGCTGCTGCCATCAACACATTCTCACAAGCTGTATCTCCGGCTTCATACATAACTATATCTGAAGGTTCTAATTTTGTATTTTTTATTTGATAATCTTTTTGATTTGTCTTAATTTTTATTCCAAAATTTTCTAAAGCGTATGTATGAGCAGCGATAGTTCTTTTACCAAGGTTGCACCCTTGAGCATGAGGTAAAGAAAATGAAGGTAATAAATGAACTAATGGTCCAATTAACATGATAACAGATCGGGTCCTGGTAGCAGATTTTATATTCATCTTATCTATAAGAATTTCTTTGGGTGGAATTATTTCTACGGAGTTTTTATCTATCCATTTTACTGATACTCCGATACTTTTAAGAATTTCTATAACTCTATTAACTTCTTCAATATGAGCAATACCATGAAGAGTGGTTTTTCCTTTATTTAATAATGAAGCACAGAGAAGCCCAACCGAGCCATTTTTTGAAAAATTTGTTTTTATTGTTCCATGTAATTTTTTTCCACCGTTCACTTGAAAATCAATTGAATCATTAATAGACACAATTTGGTGACCTAGAACATTGCTTATTTTAGATAACGATTCAGTTGTAAAATTTTGCTCACCTTTTTCCATTCTCGGTACTGAACTTTGAGAGGTTTTTAACTCCTTAGCAAATTCCTTTTGAGTCATGCTTTTATTTTCACGTAGCTTTTTTATAAAATAACCTATTTTTTGTTGTTCTGTTTGTTTTTTCATAATAATTTATTAATAATAATGAAACTGATTGTTCTTTTAATAGTATCTCATATATGATATAATTGCAATACGATGGAAATTAAAGAAGATGTAAATATCAAAAAATATAGCACTTTAAAAATTGGTGGGCGATTTCGTTACTTCTCTATTATTTCTTCAATTAATGATCTTATTTATATTTATAATATTAGAAAAACTAACATAAAATATAAAAATATCTCTCTTTTAGTGTTAGGAGGGGGCTCGAACATTGTTTTTTCTGATGGGATATTAAATGTTTTAGCTGTTAAAATGGAAATTAAAGGATTTGAAATTGTAAAAGATACAGATAAATATACAGATATAAAAGTAGGGGCTGGTGAAACTTGGGATAATATTGTATTACGCACGGTTAAAATGAATCTTTTTGGTCTTGAATCTTTATCATCAATTCCTGGAACCGTAGGGGCAACGCCAGTCCAAAATGTTGGAGCTTACGGAGCAGAAGTTAGCGATACTATTTTAGAAGTCGAATTATATGATATTAAAAATAATAAAGTAAAAAATTTTTCCAATAATGAATGTGAATTTAAGTACCGAAACAGTATTTTTAAAAATGAAGCCAAAGGAAAATATATTATAATTTCAGTTACATATCGATTGAATAAATCTTTATTTAAAGTCCCAAATTATTCTGGAATAAAAAAATATTTGATAGAAAATAAAATTAATAATCCTAAAGTAAAAGATATTCGTGAGGCAGTTATTTATATTCGTAGAGAAAAACTTCCTAATCCTAAAGAATTACCAAATGTCGGTTCATTTTTCAAAAATCCAATTATTGAAAAAAATATTACTGTAGGTTTAAAAAGGAAATATGATGATTTAATTACTTTCCCAATTAGTGAAAAGATGGTCAAAGTTCCAGCAGGTTGGTTAATAGAAAAATCTGGGTTAAAGGGTAAGTCATTCGGTAATATTTCTGTTTATGATAAAAATGCTTTGGTCTTAATAAATACCAATAATGCTACAAAAGAAGATTTATTATTTGCTAAAAATGAAATAATTAATAAAGTATATGAAAAATTCAATATTAGATTAGAGCAAGAGCCAGAAACAATATAACTTATTTTTGATGTGCCGGAGGGGAGAATCGAACTCCCACCCCTTGCGAGACACGATTTTGAGTCGTGCGCGTCTACCAATTCCGCCACTCCGGCAATTACATCGTTAGTATAGCAAAATATTATTAAAATGCTAGAATAAAAGATATGCAAAAAAAATTACCACTTTCATATATAGAAATTTCAAAAAAAAATTTAATTCACAATATTAAACAATTTAGAAAAATTTTAAATAAAAAAACTAAAATTATTGGAGTTATAAAAGCTAATGCTTATGGCCATGGAGACAAAGAGATTGTTAAAATTATAAATCCTTACGTTCAGTATTTTCAAGTTAATAGTATTGAAGAATTTGAAAGAATCAGAAAGATTACCAGAAAACCAATTTTGATATTTGGGTATTTAGACGAAGAGGGGATAAATAAAGCTGTAAAGTTCGGAGTAATTATTTCAGCTTTTGATCTAGTTCACTTATTGAAAATAAATTATATTGCTGGATTATTAAGAAAGAAAGTTAAAGTTCATATTTCAGTTGATTCTTATCTAGGAAGAGAAGGTTTTATGCCAGATCAAATCAAAAAAATTATTCCTGAAATAAAGAATATGAAGAATATTATCATTGATGGTATTTATTCTCACTTTGCTAATATTGAAGATACGGCTAATTTTTCTCATGCTCAAAAACAAATTGATATATATCATGAATGTATTAAAATTTTCAAAAAAAATGGTTTTCCTAATATTAAAACTCATATTTCAGCAACCTCTGGAATTTTAATTTATGAAAAAAATAAGAATTTACATAATATTGTTCGTCTTGGTATTGGGCTCTATGGTATGTGGCCTTCAAAATATTTAGAAAAATCATTAGATAGTGAGACTCTGTTGAAGCCAGTTTTAAAATGGATTACCCATATAGCTCAAGTAAAAATCTTACCAGCTAATTATTCTATAGGATATGGTCTTACTTATGTTACAAAAAAAGAAACAAAAATAGCAGTGATTCCCCAAGGATATGCTGATGGATTTAATAGGGCTCTTTCAAATAATGGAGAAGTTTTAATTAAAGGCAGAAAAGCAAAAATCTTGGGGCGAGTGGCTATGAATATGTTTGTTGCTGATGTTTCAAAAATTAAAGATGTTCGCCCTGGAGATGAAGTTATAATATTAGGTAAACAAGAAAAGCAGAAAATTACAGCTGAAGATATTGCAAAAAAGTCTGATACTATCAATTATGAAGTAACCACTAGAATTAGCCCACTTTTACAGCGAATAATAAAATAATACTTAATGATTATTAACTCTCAGGTATCTTGCTTTTTAGAGAGTTTTATAGTATTCTGTATCCACTATGTCACAAGATAGACTTTTAAGATTAAAATGTACTGTTTGTAAAAGCGCCAATTATTATACAAGTAAGAACAAAAAACTTGTTACTAGAAAAATTGAGCTTAAAAAATATTGTAAAAAATGTAGAAAGAGAACCGACCATAAAGAAGCTAAACTTCTTGGTTAATTAAAGCCCCCAGTAGGGGGTTTTAATTTGGAAATAAAAATTTAAATCATTGCGGGCGATGAAGGAAACGCGAGTACGCTTTCGGTCACAAGTATTTTTCTGCTGAAAAATCTCGCGACCCCGACTCGCGCCGTCGCGCTCC
>VAPL010111251.1_pt1 | contig 11945 bp, 12 predicted proteins | sample 3395061 | NCBI WGS metagenome assembly VAPL01 (sample SAMN08290444, study PRJNA428436) | hydrothermal vent metagenome | isolation source: Deep-sea hydrothermal vent chimney 2 | place: Pacific Ocean: Juan De Fuca Ridge | depth 2182 m m
AGATAGCCCTCCATCTCTATCGTGCTTGGTACAGGGATGTTCGGGCAGCCTATAAATACTAGACTTTTTAGCTGTCGCCCCCCCGAATACCCGCCCCTGGCGTCGGTTTTTCGATGCGGACGGAGGATCGTCGTCGAAAGCGGAGGCGGACAAGAGCATGCCGGCCATCGGGCACCTGAGCACAAACCCGGATCGCCGTCGGACTTGACGCCTAATATTTCGGGTGCCAAAATGGCGTACAGGAGGATAAATTATGTTGACGAAACTTAGCCCGAAACGTGACCGTATGCACCTGCGTCTCGATAGCACATCCAAACGCAAGCTTGAGCGTGCAGCTGCCTATGCCGAGAGAACTGTGAGCGAGTTCGTACTGTCGCAGGCGCTGGCGGCTGCGGAACAGGTGATTGAGTCCCACGAGCAACACGTGCTCTCCACCGCCGACTGGGAGACATTTTGTAAGGCACTGGATCGTCCGCCACGGCCAAACAAGGCGCTCAAACAGGGGTTCCGTTGGTACCGGGAAACGGCAGATTAGGTGTCGTTTCCCCATCTCCCCAATAGTACGGAGTTTTCTATGGCGCCAGCCATTGAACCGCTCGCGCGCAAGCATGACCGCGAGAACTTTGATTGTGGCGTATCGGCACTGAACGACTACCTGCGCCGTCAGGCAGCACAAGACGTGCGCCGAAGCATAGGCCGTGTGTACGTGGCCCATGAGATTTCTTCTATCAAAGTGTTGGGGTACTACACCCTGAGCGCAGCGAGCTTCAGCAAGAAGAATCTCCCAGAGAAAGAAGAAAAGCGCCTGCCGCACTACCCGGTTCCGGCGGCGCTACTCGGGCGGCTTGCGGTAGACCGAAAATATCAAGGAAAGAAGGTTGGGAAATATCTATTGTTCGATGTGTTTCATCGAGTCCTGCAAGCCACCGAGACACTTGCCGCTTACGCCATTATTGTGGATGCCAAGGGCAATAAGGCGCGCTCATTTTACGAACATTACGGCTTTCTGCGATTCCCGGACACACCGTACCGTCTCTTTATTCCACTAGAAACGTTAAGATTAGCCTTCGAATGATGCTCTCAAATCCATTAGCCCACTAACGGGCGTGGGTATTCCCGCGCTTTCCGACAAAGAACCCATCGCTCGATTTAATCGAATTCTGTGTAATAGCCAAGCATTGGAGTGAAATGATATACCACTGAAATTACGTATCCAGCCTATTTTTTCTGGATGACCCCAATCGGATTACGAATGGATATCCGCGGACATCCTCCAGAAAGGATAGATAGAATACTGAGAAACCACACTGGTTATGGCTGGATTCCATTTCGTTTCGAATCTTTTCTGCTTTCTCGAATCGTTCTTTATCGGTTGGCGCGTAAAACCCCGTCCTTCGAGGGTGGGGATATAAGCGCCATCGCCCGGCAGGATGATTAGTGTGGTGGTTTCTGTTTCTCAATGTACTGCCTCAGCACCTCAATGGGTGCGCCCCCGACAGAACCGGCAAAGTAGGACGGCGACCAAAGCGAATTTTTCAGATACGCGGGTTGCACCAACTCCGGGTGATGTTGCTTCAGCTTGCGGCTGGATGGTGGTGAAGATGCCGGCGCACCACACCAGCCAGACCTGTTCGGAATGTGGCCATGTTCACCCGGACAATCGCAAGACCCAGGCAGTGTTTCACTGCCGGGCTTGCGGTCACATCGAGAACGCGGACACCAACGCCGCGAAGAATATACGAGCGCGGGGGCACCGCGTGCTGGCCTGTGGAGGTGCGGTGCAATCAGACCGGCCTGTGAAGCAGGAACCTGTGGGATGCCGCGAGGCACTACCATCCACCGCTTCGTCAGAAGCGGCTGGAATCCCCCTGTTTTAACTGGGGGAGGAATTGACATCCTCCCCGGCCTGAAGGCCGGAGATTCCTACGGCGCTCAGGCGCGGCATTGAGCCGCCCCTGAGTCGCTTCGGTGGGTTCCTGCTGCTGGCGGCATTACCGCACCGCTCACTTCACAGGCGATCCGGGCTGTGCTTTCGCACCCGGCGCAAGCGTGCGCCGTGTCCTGCCCTTCGTCTCGCAGCATTTGCATCCCGCGAGAAAGGATGTTGATCGCGCCGACCACATCGGCGTTTTCCTCGAAACTGCATTCGACGCACGCGAACCGGGCTTGCGTTTTCCGGTTGTCCGCCGACACATGGCCGCAGCACGGACAGGTGCGGCTCGTGTTCTGCGGCGGCACGGCAACCAGCCAGCCGCCCCGCCAAGCCAGCTTGTAGTCCAGTTGGCGGCGGAACTCGAACCAGCCCTGATCGAGGATGGATTTGTTCAGGCCGGACTTGGCCCGGACGTTCTTGCCCGGTGTTTCGGTTGTGCCTGCCGCCGACCTGGACATGTTCCGCACCTGCAAGTCCTCGATACACACCATCGCGTGGTTTTTGCCGATCGCGGTCGAGGTCTTGTGCAGGAAGTCGCGGCGGGCGTTGCCGATGCGAGCGTGGATGCGCTGAACTCTGTGTTTGGCTTTTCTCCAGTTGTTACTAAACTTGGTCTTGCGGCTCATCGCCTGCTGCGCGCGGCGCAGCCGCCGGCTCTCATGCCGCTTGAAGCTGCCCAGCGGCGCGTAAAACGTGCCATCCGAGAGCGTAGCGAATCGCGCCACGCCCATGTCGATGCCGACCGCGCCGCCGTTGGGGATGGGTTGCTGGATCTCGCGCTCGCTCTGAATGGAAACAAACCATTTGCCGCAGGACTGGCTCACAGTGACATTCTTCACCGTGCCGAGCACGTCCCGGCTGTTGCGCAGCCGCAGCCAGCCGAGCTTGGGCAGGAAGATACGGCTGTTGTGCTGCTCTAGTTTGATTTGCTTGGGGTCGGGATAGCGGAAGCTGTCGTGCTGGCCCTTCTTCTTGAAGCGCGGGAAGTCGGCCCGCTTGGCGAAGAAATTGACATAGGCTCGCTCCAAATCCTTGAGCGTCTGTTGCAGCGGATGGACGGGCGCATCGGCCAGCCACACCGTTTCCGGGTCGTTGCGCCACTCGGTGAGCCGCTTGCACAGTCCGGCGTAACTCAGCTTCTTCTCGCCGCGCTCGTAGCGCTCCTTCTGCACCGCCAGGCCTTGTTGAACACGAACCGGCACGAGCCGGCGAAGCGGCGCATCTGCCGCTCCTGCTGGCCGTCTGGCATCAGTTCGTATTTGAAGGCTTGGAGGCGTTGCATGGCTCAGTTATGCTCTTGGTCTATGAGCGATGACAACTATATTCGATATGGACGGCACTGCGTTTTCAAGATGCACGTCCATTTGGTCTTTGTGGCGAAATACCGCCGCAGAGTGTTCGATGGCGATGCCATCAACCGGCTGCGCGCCATCTTCGCCAAGGTCTGCGCCGACTTCGAGGCGCAACTGATCGAGATGGAAGGCGAGGATGATCATGTCCACCTGTTGGTGGAATATCCGCCGAAGGTCGCCGTCTCCAACCTCGTGAACAGTCTCAAGGGCGTGTCCAGTCGTCTGCTGCGATCGGTGCGACCCGACATCCAGAAACGCTACTGGAAAGGCGCCCTGTGGTCGCCGTCCTATTTCGCGTCCTCTTGTGGCGGTGCGCCGATTTCCATCGTGCAGCAATACATCGAGCAGCAGCAGACCCCACACTGAAAGCACGGCTTCGGCAAAGCCAAAACCAAATGCAAGGACGGCTACGCCGTCCGCGCTATCCTTCCCCGCCCTGAACGGCGGGGCTTGTCGCGCACCGGGTCAAACCTCCGAATACCCGCCCCTGGCGGCGGTTTTTCGATGCGGGCGGAAGATCAGAGGCGAAAGTGGAGCGGCAAGGGCGCGCCCCCGCGCATAAAAAAACCCGGACCGTTTCGGGTCCGGGCGAACTTCCACGAAGGAAGCAAGGAGGAGTTTATTGTAGCCGAACGCCGTCATTGTTGTGGCGGCGGCTATACGTCGGCTGGTCGTAATACGCCCACTGCGCCTGTTCGGGCGTAACCGTCGTTTGGGGTACGGCGTCGGCCACGTATTCCTCGGTGGCAGCCGGCTCCGGCGACTCCGCAGGTTCTGTAGACTCTGGCTTTTCGGCTCGGGTGGCCCGGAACTCCGCGTGGGTCTCCCGAATCGCCGAGGCGGCCCCCGCCACCCTGCGCGACATCCGGCGGATGCGGTGAGGCCCGAGCAGCGCCGAGACGAACACGGCCAGGACGGCAAGTGAAAACACCATTGAGATCAACGCGATAAAGGCGTTCACCAATTCCATTTCAGGCTCCTTCGTGAGCCGGGGATTCCAACCCCTTACCGGGGATTGAACCCCGGGTGGGGTGGTTAATAGCCGGATAAACTTGTCCGGCGGCAAGCCCCAAAGTGGGGATACGATTCCCTACCCTACTCCCCCCGGCGACTCGCCTTCACACGAATACCCGCCTCATACCGCCGTTATTCCTGAACTTGCATTTCCACAGCCCACTTTATGCTGACTTCATTGGAGTCGGTCGCAGTTTGGAAAACTCTTGTGGTTTTTGGAACGACAAATAATGCGCATTCTAAAGACCGCCCGTATCTTCGCCCTACTGCTTCCCATTTTGCCCACCCCGGCTACGGCCGGCCTACCGGTCGCGCTTGTCGGCCAAGCGGGCACGCTCGGGGTAGGGGCTGTTATTTGCCTGGGATTTCCTCACAGCGTAGACCTGCGTTTCGGATCCAACGTTTTCCTGATTCGCCACGCGGTCGACTCCGGTTCCACCCGGTACCGCGCATGGATGCACCTTGAGTCATTCACCCTCTTGGGTGACTGGCATCCGTTTCGCGGGAATTTCCGGCTCACCGCCGGGATGATCGATAACCAAAACCGATTCTCCCTGCGTGCCACTCCCCGTAGCGGGACCTACACGGTCGGTGGGACCACCTATACCTATGCCGCTCCGCAAGCGGGGGGATCTCTGGTCGGCAGTGTGACCTTTGCTTCGGTGGCTCCCTATGTCGGCATCGGGTTCGGTAATCCGTTCCGTGGCGGGCACTGGACGGCCGGGCTGGACCTCGGAGTTGTGTATCAGGGTACGCCGAAAGTTTCCTTGTCTGCGACCACGCCACAGATGGCCGCTAACGTGCCGACCGCTCAAGCATCACTTCAAAACACCTTTGATGCGCTCAGGTGGTATCCGGTTGCCATGTTCTCGGTTGGATACCGATTTTGATGGGATTTTCTGCTCAATCTTCAGGCCCGACCGCTCTCCCCGGTGTAGCGAAGTGTCACCCCGCCCCTATTCCGCCTTCCGTAAAGCCAGCTGGAAGAATTCCCGGTGCCGGGATAAATCCTTTTCGGTCAGATTCTTGCATCGTTGCTCACGCAATGTGCTCCGTCATTCTTCACCCTACTGCTATAGGAGAACTTTCATGAAAGCACCCTCTTTCCACCTCGACCCCGAATTCGTTTCCCTCGTTCCGGAGCCCGATGCCGACACGTTGCAGGTGCTTGAGGAATCGCTGAAAACGGATGGCTGCATGGACCCGATAGTCGTGTGGGCAGAGGAACAGATCCTGCTTGACGGCCACCACCGGTACGAAATCTGTCAGCGACTGGGCATCGACTTCGATGTCCGCCTGAAAAGTCTCCCCGATCACGACCACGCGGTCCTCTGGGTCCTGCAACTCCATCTCGCGCGGCGTAACCTCACCCCCTTCCAGCGCACCGAAATTGCACTACGCACGGCCACGATCCTGGCTGCCATCGGCCGCCAGCACCAGCAAGACGCCGGCGGCGACCGACGATCCCCTAAGAAGAAGGCCGCCACAGAAAAGGCCAATGGCGAGCGGTTGGACAAGCGCGAGCACATCGCGGCTATCGCCAACGTGAGTCACGGCACGATAGACAGTGTCAAGCGCGTACTCGAACACGGTATTCCTGCGCTGCAGCAGGCGGCTCGAACCGGTGATATTTCCGTGGCCGCGGCATCCGAACTGGCCGATCTTGCGCCGGAGGAACAAGAACAAGCCGTCGCGGCCGGCCCCGCCGAAGCCCGCCGCGTCGCCACCCGGCACCGCTCGGACAAGCACGATACCAGAGTTCAGCAGCATCAAGCTGATCCCCTTTCCATGATCCAACACGCCGTGCGCGCCACCCCGGACCTGGAGCGGCGGGCACCTTTCGCGATCTACACCCTGGTTCGCATTTGGAACGAGTCGTTGCGCGAGCCGGGCTACGGAGGGGGGGAGTGTATCGCTCACCTCGACCGCTTAACGACCGAGGAACGCGCCCTCGTCACACGGTACCTGCGCCCGATGCGCGCGTGGTTGGAAGACACCGTGGCCGAACTGGATCTAAAAGGCGTCTCCTCATCCTCATCGTCGTCCAAGCACGCTTGACTGAATTTCGAGCGAGGAGCCTAAACAGAAGATAGCGATTGACAAGAAAGGAGATTGCGGGTCTGGCCGCCGAATGGCGGACGCTATCCCTCCCCATCCGGAAGGATGGGGCTTCCGCGTAAATCAATGGAAAAACCCGACACAGAAACCTCGTGGCAACGCGATGTGCAACGGCTGAACCTGTTATATCTGCGGTGCTGCCGAGAAATTTCCAAGCACGACCTCGAGATTGCCGTTCTCGTCACAAGATTACCACGCCCCTTCCTTTCCGCACTCGCTACGGCGCCGATCGACCGGATGGAAGAGTGCATGCGAAACTTGCGCATACCTGCTTTTGCACCGTGCATACCACGGCCCGCGTTGCAGGATCTCCAGCGGGCACTGAGTGACCCTGACCCTGAGAGCGATATTACCGAAATAACAACGCGCATCACCCAATTGTTGGTTGCTCAGTGCGCACCCGGTGCAACCAATAAACCACCCATAATCGACCCGAGTTAATTCCCGTATGCACTCGCCCGTAGATGCTTCGCCAGGTGGGCCGTCAGTCGCGGAAAGTATTACGCGCATCAACTTGGCAATCGACATGCTATCCTCCGGTATGCGTCCGCCTCTTATCGCGCGTCACCTGCATTTGCCGGGACATATGCTGCGAAGATTATGGGAGCAAGTGAATGGACGGCCCGCACCGCGCGGCCAGTTCCCACCGGATTCCACCCGGTTACTGACGGTCCCCGGCGCCACGGCCGAGGCCGTCGCTTGGTGGTCGGTCTATGATCGGCTCGGATCCGACGCGGGGGTGAACGTACATCGCACCATTGACCTGAACCTGCTACTGCGCGCGCACCGGCAATACCGCCTGCTGTCCCCGCCCCGGTCCGATCGGGGATTGTCGCTTCAGGGGACGTATTTCATTGCGCGCGATATTGTGACGCATACCATCGAAGTTCATTACTGCAAATCCTGCCGCATCCACTATCTCTATCACCTACAGGCCTCCCTGGTCTCCTGCCCGTTCTGCGGATAGATCAAAAAAAGCCCCGGGGGGATACTCTCCCCCGGGGCGGTCTCGGTGTTTAGGAATGCAGATGCGCCAGGATTTCTTTTGCCTGTACACTCCATGCACCCTCGAAATGCACATCTGCTCCTTTCCGGGCGTAGGCCCTCGCCCACGCGAGCAGTATCGTTCGATAATCCAACGAACGGTAGCGTTCCCGCATGAGTGCACGATACGCAGACTCATCCCCCTCCCAGTCCTTAGGAGGCGAGAACGGGTGATTTTCTCCCGCGCCCGGGTCAGTGATGACTATTGAGAAATCGTAAAACATCGTCTTATCCCGTGGCCGCAAAAACGCGCCGCCACCAGTTTCGCCGGAAGCCGCCGGCTCCATACCTGGACCAAACATCGGCCCAATCCAGGCTCGAGTGCCCGTCCGGAATCGGGCCAGCCGGCAGCATCATCCGGACGTCGAATCCTTCACGCCGCAGCCGCCCGGCCAAACGCTTGGCCTGTTCCTGGCCGACATTGGAACGGTCCCTATCCGCCCAGACCACGACGCTCGCCACTCCGCTCGGCGGAGACCACCGCCCCAGGAGTGGTGCATTGAGCACGCTCCACACCCGGTCACCGGTCGCCAGGGTGACCGCCAATGCGGTCTCGATTCCCTCTGTGAGCCCCATGCATACGGCTCGCCGGCCGAGGCGAATAGCGCTGCCGCGCAACGATCCCCCCTCGACCACCGGATAGAGCTTACGGGCCCCCCCCGGCACGTCGGCCTTTCCAAGCCCGTCCGTGGAGAGGTAGGTCCGATGTACCGTCACCGGAGTTCCCTTTGCATCGTGTACGATGGCGACGAGGGCCGGGAATTTGTCTACCAAAACAAGCGCCTCGTTTTCAACCGTGTAGTAGGGCAAATGGGGATGGAACCGTAGCACTCGATAGTGCCCCGGGATGGCCTGAACGATACGGCCGACCGGGAGATCGCGGGTTTTGAAATACCGCCAAAGCGGTTTTGCACTCCGGTCCGTGATCGCGACCGTCTCCCGTACGATGGCCGACAGCCGATCCCGGGAGCTTCTTTCGCCCATGGGACGCCGGGCTGGAACCGTCACGGGCACTGGTCTCGCCTTCGACCGCATCGGCCTCCGGCGCACCTCCGGAATGAGCCCGAGAAACTCCCCAATCGCTTCCATCGTCTCCGGATAGGTCCATCCATTGACCCACTGCAATAGAGAAAATCCGTTCGGGTAGGACCCGCAGGTATTGCAAATCCCCCCTCCCGTCTCCGACGCATCCCGGAACACCCGGAATCCATCATTGTGTCGACCTCCATGGACCGGACATCGTACGTGGCGGCCTGCCCGCTCGAGCGCCGGACCCAGTTGCGGGGCCAGCGCGCCGAGCACGGACAGCCAGCGGCCCTGAACCGCCGCTCGAATCTGTTCAGTCTCTCGTTGGTTCATGTTGTCTCCTTACCCAATTCAAACACCCCGGGGGCGATGCAGTACCGGGAATAACGATGACTGATTCCGGGTATTACGCGGGAACCGCACGCGCGGCGTTGGTTTGGATCGAAACTGCCGACGCATGGCATAGTCGAGGAGCTGTTCGCGAAGCTCGTCCGCGTCCACCCCCTGTTCCGCGCAACAGGCACGGAACGTGAACGGTCCCCACGCATCGTCTTTGATCCACGCGAGGTCCTCTTCGTACTCCTGCCGACTGACGCGCCGGTCGACCAGCGATCGGGCCGCATCCGCCAGCACCATGAAACGTACTTCCCGTGTCTCTTTTCGAGTCCACTCGAACTCGATGGCTGGGGGCGCTTCTTCCAGCGTCCAGAACTGCCTTTGCGCTACACTCATTCGAACACCCTCCGAGAAGGACCCACGGAGGTCACCCATTGGGGCGGACCCCGATGGGCGTTTTGTCAATCCAATTGCCGGAATCCCCGGCGTGGCTGAATGGCCTGGGTTTCCGCCAGGCGACGGGCCGCCAACGGCGGCGGAAGAATGCTTTTCGCCGCGCCGCACAGTCCCTGGAGGGACACCACGTTCCGGCGCGATGAAAAACCCCCTCCCTACAGGAGGGAGGGGCATGGGTGGGTTACAACATCACGGGCATCACGACGTACGTTGACGCCCATCCTTCGATGGTCGATGCCTCATCGATCCGGACCGCCGAACCTGCGTCCCGGATGAACAGGTTCATCACCCCGGTTCGACTCACCTCCAGTACGTCCCGAAGGTAGTCGGGGTTGAAACTGATTTCACCGCTTTCCCCGGAAACATCTGCCGAGATTTGTTCTTCCGCACTTTCGTTCAGGCCGTTATGTGCGCTAATGCGCAGATCTTTCCCAGAAAAAGAAAACTTCACCAAGCGTTTCTCATTGTGCCCCAACAGCAGGATGGCCCGGTCCAGCGCGCCCAGAACGTCCGGCGTATCGATCTGCACCCTGCGTTGGGTCGGCTCGGGGATGATGGACTCGTAGTTCGGATAGCGCCCATCGATCAGCCCCGTAAGGAGCCGATAACTGCCGATTTCGACCCCGAAGTGATGATCAGTGAACCGAAGCTCCACCAGCTGCTCTTCGTCCTTCTCGATACTGAGCAGCCCGAGCAGGTCCCCGATTGCGTCCCTGGGGACAATGAAATTGCGGGACGGCAGGTTCTGGCGCGGCGCTTTGATGGAACACATCGCCAAACGATGTCCGTTTGTGGCTACCACCCGGAGATGACCCTTCAGGGGCTCGAAGAGACACCCGCACAGATACGTGCGCACATCGTCCTTGGCCATGGACGAGGCCACGCCCTTCAGCAGCAGGCGAAGGTTCTGCACCGAAATCGGCACCCGCTCCGTCTTCTCATCCATCGCATCCAGCGCCGGGAACTCGTTCGGATTCAGACTGTGCAGCTTGAACCGGCTCTTTCCGGACTTGACGCGGATGAAATCGCCGCTCTTCATTTCTTCCACTTCGATGGAGGCCCCGATCGGGAGCGTCCGAACGATTTCCATGAACTTCCGCGCAGGAAGGGTAATATGGCCCGCCTCGACGCAGGCTCCCACCAGGTTGAATCGGATCTGACGCATCCGATCCGTGGCGGTCAGGGATACATCCGCTCCGGAGGATTTCACCAGCAGGGTGGATAATGGGGACTCGGTTTTCGGTGAGGCAATCATCGAGAGCCGCTGTAGAGGCTTCTCGAGGTTTTCTTTCGTGAATTTGAATTTCATTGGCATTGGGCTGTCTCCTTATGCGGCAACAGCATCACGTGGACGCCGGCGGCGTGCCGCGGCGAAATGAGGTATGTATTGCATTGGAATGCCCCGTTTTATTACGCGCCGGGGGATGCGCGGGCCCTTTTACCGGCCGGAAGACTTTCGGCTTTCCGTGGCGCCGGAGAGACCGGCGTCAGGAAAAGCCCCACCCGCCAGAAGGCCGGTGGGGGGAAATGCCGACTACGCCGCCGTCTTGTTCACAAGACGTTTGCGCAGCAGGGAGAACAGCGTTGGGGCAAGATCCTTGATGTGCTCGATATACACCGCGCTGGGAAACAGCGAGTAAATCTTCGGGTTGCCAATTCCAACCCCGATGCATTCGATCCCTTCGCGTTCCATCTTCGCAAGGATGGACTTTGTACTATCCTTGTCAGCGGGCACCCCGTCCGTCACCACGAAACAGAGTTTTCGGGTTTCGGGACGATGAACGAGCCGGGACGCCACCAGCCACAGCGCCTCGGTCATCGGAGTACCACCGTCGGCAGTGATTCCGAACTCGGTAGGGTCCGCTTTCGACCCGAAGCTCTTTAGCCTATACACCTCCCTGGGATGCTCCCCGGGGAACGCGCTCACTTCCACCTCTGTTTTCGGAATACCCGCCAGAGCGATGGTCACCGCGAGTGCGGATTCCACCGCCATTTCCATCCGGGTCTTCATTGAGCCTGAACGGTCAAGTAGAATCGAGACCGCCGTATCGTGTTTTACGATACGTTCCTTACCCCGGAATATCCGAGGGTCTCCTGTGAGGATACGGGTGAGATGATGGGTGTCCAGACGCCCCACCCGGCCCAATCTCCGCCGCTCCAGCCGGATTGCCTGAACCAAGCCGGCCAGCTTCGCACGGATTCCCGCGCTCGCCCGTCGAACCTTGGCAATATCCGGGATTCTCGACATCGTCCTTGGCGCGCCGTTGTACCCAGCGACCATCACGCCGGGGTTACCTGTGGACTGTTCCTTCTCCATCGTGGCCTGCGCCAGATTTTCAGCCACAATCTCGCCGATTCCCTTCGTCAGATCCTCTTCCGTGGCGCCAGCGACTCGTTTGGCGGCTTCCGCCTTTTCCTCCGAACCCTCTTCCGATTCTTCCGTTGCGTCGGGCGACGAGACCCCTTCCGTTCCCGGTTTGGGTTCCCCTGAATCCTCCGGACCCTCTTCCGGTTCTTCCGTTGAATCGGGCGACGAGGCCCCCTCCGTTCCCGGTTGGGATTCCTCTGAATCCTCCGAACCCTCTTCCGGTTCTTCCGTTGCGTCGGGCGACGAGACCCCTTCCGTTCCCGGTTGGGATTCCCCTGAATCCTCCGAACCCTCTTCC
>VAPL010878095.1_pt1 | contig 11945 bp, 7 predicted proteins | sample 3395061 | NCBI WGS metagenome assembly VAPL01 (sample SAMN08290444, study PRJNA428436) | hydrothermal vent metagenome | isolation source: Deep-sea hydrothermal vent chimney 2 | place: Pacific Ocean: Juan De Fuca Ridge | depth 2182 m m
TTAGGACGGCTTCCCCAGAAATCAGTATCACTATAATCATTTTGATTTAAATAATCTTATGTTTTTAGAGACGTCTTTTAATATACAAGGTTAGGCTAACGACCCTATCGTTAACCTAATATTTTTGGGTTTATGCTATTTTATGTGGGTTGGCAAAGAGATGATAGCTCAACCTACAAATTCTAAATTTACTTCACCTTTAATCACACCTGTAACAACATAACTATTTGATTTTTTATAAAATTGTTGTAATCACAACCAAAAACCAAAGTAATACCTAAAAAATAAAGGGTTATTTAAACAAATAAACAAACATGGTCTACACTTTTCTTTATGAGAAATATTAATGATATTTAGCCCAAGGAATATAACGTGCAAGACAATGTTGGTTTTTTAGAACCTAAACAAAAGTTATTTTACTGGCTAGGACCAACCATACTCTGTGTTCTGAGCTTGGTTTTGTTAACATTAAATCTTTCCCTAACTATTTCAGCACCTACTCTATTGATTTGCTCAATAGCAATAGGTTTTTGGTTAAACAAGTCTTATAAACAATCAATCATTCAACAAAATCAGCTTTGGCAAAAAGAGCTGGATAAGCGACTTGCACAAATTCCAGAAACGCCAGTTATTGGCTTAGAAAATGTTTGCCAGCAATCATTTCCTATCTGGACTAAACAAATAGACACCTGTAGTCAAACATTAACAACAGAATTAGAATCGATCGCTAATACCTTTGCATCTATTGTTGAGCAGTTAGCACAAGTAAAAAGTGCGACTAATACGAATCTGAATAGTTTAACTGGGGATGAGAATAGTTTTAATTTGACAGCCGAAATGAGTTCTGTATCAGACACGCTTAAAGCAGCTATGTCTCACCAAAAAGAAATTGTAGTAGAAATTATAGGTCTAACACCGCTTTCTGAACAGTTGGAATTAATGGCAAAAAACGTCAGCGATATTGCTAGCCAAACAAATCTTCTTGCACTAAACGCAGCTATTGAAGCAGCCCGTGCAGGGGAATCTGGTAGAGGCTTTGCCGTGGTTGCTGATGAAGTTAGAAAATTAGCTACTGATTCAGCAAAAATAGGGAGTGAAATGGTGGGTCAATCAGAAGCCATTCGGTCTAAAATTAGCACTGTTTTGGAAGTGACAAATAATACTGCAGAACAAGAATCAAAAATGATTGAGAAGGCTGAAAATTCACTAGCTAATGCAATTAATCAATATCAAAATGTAATAGAACAATTTCAAGGTTCTTCATTACTACTTATGAATGCCGGTGACAATATTGAAAAGGATATTAATGAAACCTTAGTTTCATTACAGTTTCAAGATCGTGTGACCCAAATTTTGGGGAATGTTAACAAAAGCATTGCTTATATTTCAGAAAATATTGATACCACTATTGCCCAATTTAGATCTGGACAACAACAAACTCCAATCGATGCCAATGAATGGCTTAATAATTTGAAACTCAACTATACTACTAGTGAAGAACGACAGCATCATGCTGACATAACAGGCTCCTCAAGTCTTCAAGCCAATCCAGCTAAAGATGATGACGAAACTACTTTCTTTTAAAAACAAATCAAGCAGGAAATAAAATGGCAAAAACAATTCTCATCGTTGATGACTCAGCCTCTGTTCGGACTGTTGTATCCACAGCACTTAAAGGTGCTGGTTATGACGTTATACAAGGTTGTGATGGTAAAGACGCGCTTAGTAAAATGACAGGCGACAAAATCCACATGATTATTAGTGACGTAAACATGCCGAATATGGATGGTATTGAATTTGTTAAAGAGGTAAAAAAAATGCCTGCTTATAAATTTACCCCTATTTGCATGTTAACTACAGAATCAGAAGCCAGTAAAATGCAAGAAGGTAAAGCGGCAGGTGCTAAAGCATGGATTGTAAAACCTTTTCAACCCCCTAAGTTGTTAGCTGCGGTTGAGAAATTGGTCTTGCCATAGGTTTGACAATGGAAATTACAAAACAGACAGATGATTCAAAATGCGCTTTAACCCTTGTGGGTGACATGACTATTTACACTGCCATGGAAAACAAAGTTCACTTTGAACCTTATTTTGATAGTGAACAAAACATCTCACTTGATATGTTAGCTGTTAATGAGTTTGACAGTACAGGCTTTCAAATGCTTTTACTCTTAGAACGACAAGCGAAGGCAAATAATAATACTTTTAGTGTTAAACCCACAAGTCCAGCTGTGCAAGAAGTATTAACGTTGTATAACAAACAAGATTGGATAAACTAAATCTGCTTGTTTCCTAATACCACTTAAGTTAAGAAATTATTATTGTATGTTGAGCTATCGTCTCTTTGGCAACTCAATAGAGTGTATACAAAAAATGTTGGGTTAACGATAAAGCCGTTAGCCCAACCTACAACATAACCAAAATTTTTTATATATATTTTTCTTAGGGATATATACGTTTCTTAACTTTAAGGGGTTGATGTTATTCATGGGAACTAGAAAAGGGGCTGGGTTTCGTGACTGACTCTACTCAGCCTATGTAATTTATTTATTAAAGGTAACATTATGGATATGGATCCAGGCATTCAGGCATTTGCAGAAGAATCACATGAAATGCTTGAAGAAATTGAAAACATTCTGCTTAAATTAGAAGATGAACCTGATGATTCAGGATTAATTAACGAATTATTCCGAGCGGTTCATACAATTAAAGGTGCATCAGGATTATTTGGTTTTGATAATGTGATGCATTTTACTCATACGGCAGAAAGTGTGATGATGCGAGTCCGTGATGGAGAAATCCCTGTCACGCCTGATTTACTAAATTTGCTACTTAGTTGTCGTGACCATATGTTGAGCTTGGTCGATATAGCCTTAGATGACAATGGGAAACTTGATACAGAAGTACAAGCAATTGATGACAAATTATCAGCACAACTGCATGTCTTTATGGGGGATGATATTCCACAGCCTGAACAAAATCAGGACATTGAAGATGCAGTAGAAGAAACCATTACAAGTAGTGAAAATGATGTAGCATCAAGTAACTGGCATCTTTCATTAAGGTTTAAAGAAGACGTGCTACGTGATGGAATGGATCCTTTATCTTTTATCCGTTATATGGAAACTATAGGTGATATTGAAGGCTTAACCGTTTTATCTGATAACTTGCCCACAGCAGCAGAAATAGATCCAGAAAGCTGTTATTTAGGTTTTGAAATAGAATTAAAAACTGAAGCTAAAAAAGAAGAAATCGAAGAAATTTTTGAGTTTGTACAAGAAGAATGTGTAATCCATATTTTACCGCCCCATAGTCATATAGAAAAATACATCAAACTAATTAATGAATTACCTGAAGAAAACTTAAAGATTGGTGAGCTGTTAAAGTTGAGTGGAGCATTAACAGAAAGAGAACTTAAGGAAGCTCTACAAGAACAAACTGAGGGCGAAGAAGCCGCTCTAATTGGTGATGTGGTTGTCGAACAAGGCGTGGTAGAAACGAAAGTAGTTAGCGCAGCAGTCGCCAAACAAAAACAAGTTAAAGCCAGTAAAGCCAGAGAAAGTCAGCTTATCCGAGTCAATTCAGAAAAGCTGGAAGAGCTGATTGATTTAATTGGAGAGCTTGTCATATCAAATGCCCATACTTCATTATTAGTACAAAAGCTAAATGACAGTAAACTGCAAGAGTCTGCTGCTGAAACATCAAAACAAATAGAAGAAATTAGAGATGCTGCATTAAGTCTACGGATGGTTCAAATTGGTGAAACCTTTAATAAATTCCGTCGAGTAGTGAGAGAGCTAAGTAAAGACTTGGGCAAAGATATTAACTTAGTGATTGAAGGCGGAGACACTGAACTTGATAAAACCGTCGTTGATAAAATTAATGATCCCCTGATGCACCTTATCAGAAACTCATTAGACCACGGCATAGAATCACCCGCAGACAGAGTTGCAAAAGGCAAACCTGAACAAGGCACGATTAAATTGACGGCTCAGCATGACTCGGGCAGCATTATCATAAAAATAACGGATGATGGAAATGGATTAAATAAAGAAAAAATCCTTTCTAAAGCCATAGAAAAAAACCTTATTCCAGAAGACCATAATTTAACCGACTCAGAAATCAATCACCTTATTTTTGCAGCAGGTTTCTCTACTGCTGATACCGTTAGCAATGTATCAGGCCGAGGCGTAGGAATGGATGTGGTTAAAACCAATATTGAATCTTTACGTGGGCAAGTTGAGGTTACCAGCACTCCAGGACAAGGCTCTATATTTACAATCCGCTTACCATTGACACTAGCGATTATCGATGGTTTTTTGGTAGGTGTAGGACAGCAATCTTATATCGTTCCATTAAATATGGTGGAAGAATGCATCAGCAGCCATGACATAAGCGAGTCACTCTATAAAGATAGCAACACCATTGAGTTACGAGGACAGGTTATCCCTATCATTAAACTCTCGGATATTTATCATTTTGCTTCAAATGACTCTTATTCTGATAACAAGAAAAGAGAAAACATTGTGGTAGCAAAATATGGCTCGCAATTAGTGGGGCTGGTGGTTGATGAATTGTTAGGGGAATACCAGACTGTGATTAAACCGCTGGGGAAAATATTCCAAAACCTTAAAGGGCTAAGTGGTGCGACTATTTTAGGTAGCGGCGAAGTTGGACTGATTATTGATGTGCCGGCGCTGGCAAACCTTGTGGCAGGACAGCAAAAAAGTACGTTTATACCAAAAAATACAGGTAAACAGTCGGATCAGGTTTTGCATTAAATAATGTACTTCTCGTTCCCACGCTACGTGTGGTAATGCATACGGTACTGTGGTTAAACTGAACTATATTTCCACTCAGAGTATGGAAGTATGACAGGGAATTTATCAGTAACTTAAAGATTGGTATGCATTCCCACACACAGCATGGGAACGAGAGAAAAACAAAACTACAATATAAATGAGGATGTTTTAATGAACGTCAACAACATGACATTAAATACAAAAATGCTAGGCGCAGGCCTATTATTGCTTGCTGTTACTATCGCCTTAGGCGGAGTAACAAAGTTTTACATGGGTAAAGTATCTGACGCATTATTTGGCATTACCGATAATAATGCAAAAGCCATTGAATATGCTACAGGCATAGAGAGAATGGCTTTAGCAACCATTATGGAAGAAAAAAATTATCTGCTGTTTGAAAAAGATGAAATTCATCAGCAGGCAGAAAATAATGTAAAAGAACTGTTTAGCTTTTTGGATAAAGTGGATGAAGTTGCCAGTGAATATAACAATATTCGCTTATTAGACCAGTCTCGCATAGCCAGAACAGAAACCTCAAAATATGCAGATAAATATCGAGAAGGTGTTGCAGCACTAAAGAACAATAAGAAGATGGTTGCCGAAATGGTAGAAAAAGGCAATATAGTGGGTGAAGCTGCCGATACATTTTTAGCCATACAAGTGGGTGCCTATACCAAAGCTATGAACCAAGGTGCAAATGCACTGAAATTAGATGGCTATGTCCAGCGTTATATCATTACCACCAATATCTATGAGTATGCACTAAAAATTATGCGTGCAGAAAAAGAAGAGGTTAATTATAAAAACCGTGTGGCCTGGAAAAAAATGCTGGTATTGTTGCCAGAGTTAATGGATTTATATGATGATCTAGAAAAGATAACCTCACATCCAGCTGAAACAAAACTAATCAGAGATGCTCGGCAGGCAACCAAAGACTATCAACTTTCTGCTAAACATTGGATAGAAAATGACGATAAGCTAAAAAAGATCCTTATTGAAATGAAGGTGCTAGGGGATACCGTTATTGCTCAGGCACAAGAAGCTGAAGATGCAGGTTATCAACAGCTTGGCGTGGCGCGCACTGAAGCTGAAAAACTGATAGCTGAAGCTAATACAATTATTTTATCGCTGTTTATAGTCTTCCTTATTATTTTAGGCATTATTTGGTTTGTTATGCGAGGCTTAAGAAGTCAGTTAGGCGCAGATCCAACAGAATTGCAACTGATTGCAGATAGAATTGCCGAAGGTAATTTACATATCGATAAAAATGAAAAGCCAGCTGAACAGGGGGTTTATTTTGCACTTTTCAGTATGCGTGCAAAATTAATAGAAATAGTGACAGGCATTCGTAACAATTCAGATACGATCTCTAATGCTGCCGAAGAAGTTGCATCAACTTCTCAGTCTTTAAGTCAATCAGCCAGTGAACAGTCAGCGGGTGTAGAAGAAACCAGCGCTTCCATTGAGCAAATGAGTGCAGGTATTAGTCAAAATAATGAAAATTCAAAACTGACAGAAACAATTGCAACAGAATCAGCCAATGATGCAATAGAAGGTGGCGAGGCGGTTAAACAAACTGTGTCAGCGATGTCCCAAATTGCTGACAAAATAGGCATTATTGAGGATATCGCCTATCAAACCAATATCTTAGCACTTAATGCTTCAATTGAAGCGGCACGCGCAGGTTCTCATGGCAGAGGCTTTTCTGTTGTGGCTGCAGAAGTCAGAAAGCTTGCAGAACGCAGTCAGTCAGCCGCTTCAGAAATTAGCCAGCTGACCTCAAGCAGTGAAGAGGTTGCAAAACGTGCAGGTACACTGCTTGAGCGAATAGTACCGAATATCCAGAAAACAGCCGATTTAGTGCAGGAGATTTCAGCTGCCTCTGATGAACAGGCAATAGGTGCCTCTCAGATTGCGGATTCAATGGGACAGCTTGATTCAGTCACTCAGCAAAATGCCGCAGCTTCAGAACAGTTGGCCGCCACCGCTGAAGAAGCCAAAGCTCAAGTGAAAAGTTTAAGCGAACGGTTGATTTTCTTTAAGCTGGACGATCAAGTACTTAAAAATGAAGCTGTAATTAATCAAAGCAAGCCTTCTGCACCTGCACCAGTAATTCAGAAAGCTGATAGCAGTACAGATTCAACGGCTCCTGATATGCAGCACTTTGAGAAATTTTGATAAGCATTTCTCGTTCCCACGCTATGCGTGGTAATGCATACGGTACTGTGGATCAAATTGGACTATATTTCCACTCAGAGTATGGGAGTATGACAGGGAGTTTATCAGTAACTTGAAGATTGATATGCATTCTCACGCATAGCGTGGGAACGAGAAATGTCGGAGTGGAGATTATGGGTAGAAGCCGTTACAAAATTATTGATCCAAAACTCCCTCATTTTGTAACGTGTACTGTTTTGCACTGGATCCCTGTTTTTACAAGGCCTGCAACAGTCGATATTATTTTAGATTCACTGCGGTTTATTCAGCAGCAAGGTCTTATTATTTACGCTTACGTTATTTTAGAAAATCATTTGCATCTTGTGGTGCAAAGCCAGCAGTTAGATAAAGATTTAGCTCGATTTAAAGCGCATACAGCAAAACAGTTAATTCAATACCTTAACCAGCAGGGTATAACACAAGTTCTTGAGCAACTGGCGTTTTATAAGAAAGCGCACAAAGAGGATAGAGCTTACCAGTTTTGGCAAGAAGGTTTACATGCTAAATGGATAAAAGACAATGAAATGTTGCGCCAGAAAGTTGAATACACACATCAAAATCCAGTAAAAAGAGGCTATGTTGATAAGGCTGAATATTGGAGATATTCCAGTGCCAGAAACTATTTATGGGAACAAGGGTTACTGGAAGTCGAACGTGTCTGGTGAGATAAAAGCCCGCACACCTCTCGTTCCCACGCTGTGCGTGGGAACGTATACGGTACTGTGGGTAAATCGAAATATATTTCCATGCGGAGTATGGGAGTACGACTAGGAACTTATCTTTAGCTTGAAGATTGGTATGCATTCCCACGCACAGCGTGGGAACGAGAAAATATAGTAATAAATAATAAGAGGAACATCACTATGAATTTTTATAACCGCAGTCTGGCAGTAAAATTGACGCTACCAGTTTTTATACTGCTGATGATTACTGTCGGTATTTCATCTTTTCTAATTCAGAAAATTATTTCTGATGATTCGACGATTATTGCTAAACAAAACGCTGTTGCAGCTGCTGAAAATACAGCCATGCAATTTAAAACGTTGAGGGCTTATTACGTGAAGAATGTGGTCAACAAGGTGACTAAATATTCAGATATAAAACCCACTATTCGACATGATCAGGATGGGCCTACCATTCCGTTACCAGCCACAATGATTCACGATCTGTCTAAGCAATTGACAAAAGATGGCCTGGATATGAAACTTTTCAGTGCTTTCCCTTTTCCAAATCGAAAAAATAGGCAATTAGACCAATTTCAACAAGATGCCTGGGATTTTTTTCAAAACAATCCTGATAAGACTTTTTCACGAACAGAAACGGTTAATGGCCTGCCTTATGTACGTGTTGCTATGTCAGATAAAATGATTGCGCAAGCCTGTGTTGACTGTCATAACAGCCACCCTGATACACCTAAAAATGATTGGAAGCTAAATGATGTACGCGGGGTATTAGAAATAGGATCTAGTTTTGCACAGCAATCTGAAATGGCTGGCATGATGGCCAATAAAATCAGTCTGCTTCTGGCAAGTGCTCTTAGTATTATTGCCATTCTATTTTTCTTTCTCTGTAGAAAAATGATTTCAGATAAATTTAAAACTCTATTTTCTGTCACCCAATCTATTTCTGAAGGTAAGTTAAATAATCATATAGATGCCTCTGGGGAGGATGAGTTAGGCCAATTGCTAGTTGCAATCGACAGTATGCAAACACGCCTATCCGATACCATGGGCAATATTGCTGAAAATGCTAACTCAATAAGCACCGCATCGGGAGAAATCAACTCAACAGCTCAATCTCTTAGTGAGTCTGCTAGCGAACAGGCTGCCAGTGTTGAAGAAACCAGTGCTTCAATAGAGCAAATGAGCGCCTCCATTGCGCAAAATAGTGAAAATGCTAATTTAACAGATAATATAGCAACCAGCTCATCGCAATCTGCAAAAGAAGGCGGAACAGCCGTAACTGAAACAGTTTCTGCAATGAAGCAAGTTGCAGATAAAATTGGCGTTATTGAAGATATTGCCTATCAAACCAATATATTGGCATTAAATGCTTCGATTGAAGCAGCTAGAGCTGGTTCTCATGGCAGAGGGTTTGCAGTCGTTGCGGCAGAAGTGCGTAAATTGGCTGAACGCAGCCAACAAGCTGCATCTGAAATTAGTGGCCTAACCAGCACAACTGTTACCAAGGCTGAAAGTACTGGTGAATTAATTGCAGAACTGGTTCCTGATATTAGTAAAACAGCGGATTTAGTACAAGAGATTTCAGCTGCTTCTGATGAGCAAGCTCAAGGGACTGAACAAATTACCCATGCAATGACACAGTTGGATCAGACAACACAACAAAACGCAGCAGCTTCAGAGGAACTGGCAGCAACTGCTGAAGAGATGAACAGTTTAAGTCAGGATTTAATTAAACATCTGAATTATTTTACTTTAGGCTCTACGGTTACAAGTTTTTACACACCGCCATCACAAGGTAAAAAAACATCACCCAAATCACTTGTTTCAGAACCAATCGTACAAACAGCAAAGCGACAAAGCAGTGATTTGGATATGTCGCAGTTTGAGAAGTTTTAATACTATTGATTACCAAGTAGGCTAGGGTGGGGCGATAGTGTAACTCCAGCAGTTATCTAAATTTTAATGTAGCCGGGAATACACTATCGCTCAATCCCAGCTACACTTAAACTAAAGCAAACAAGTCCACCAAAGGTAACAAATGGATAACATTAATAACTTAAAACTAGGCACCAAACTAGCTCTGATTTTTGGGGTGATTCTAACCATTACCAGTAGTGCATTTATCTATAACATCAGCAATGCAAAAAAAGGCATGGTGACGACCAATAGAATTACCGAATTGCGAATGCCCACGGCTCAAAACAGTTTGATGATGCTTAATGGGATTAATCATGCTTTGTCTGCACTACGTGGTTGGATGATTTTGGGCAAAGATAAATTTAAACAGGAACGCTCTGTTGCCTGGGAAACTGAAATAGATGCTTCTTACGCTTTTTTACAGGAAAAATCTAAAAACTGGACTAACCCGGAAAATATAAGTCGCTTAAACAGAATTCACGAGCTATTAGATCAATTTAAAATTGAGCAGCAAAAAATTGAAGATATTGCTCAAAAACCAGGCAATGTGCCCGCCATTAAAATGCTATTTGATGAAGCAGCCCCCCATGCAGCCATTATGTCAAAAAACATCACTCAGCTGATTGATATAGAGGCAACATTAGATGCAACTGCTCAACGCAAACACTTATTAGGCATGATGGCTGATGTACGTGGGACTATTGGCTTAGGACTCGCTAATATTCGTGCTTATCTGCTTTCCGGTGATGAGAAGTTTAAACAGAAATTTGACAAACTCTGGGCAAAAAATCAACGCCGCTTTGCTGATTTAAAGCATCAACAAGGTTTATTTAATGCTAAACAAAAAGCTGCCTTTAAAGCATTGAACGAAGCCCGCACTGCATTTTTGCCGCTGCCTAAGAAAATGTTTGAGTTACGAGGAGGGGACAACTGGAATTTAGCTAATTATTGGTTAGCAACTGAAGCTGCTCCTATTGGTGCTGAACTGGTTTCATTGCTGAATCAGATGTCTAGCAACCGGAAACATTTATTAGCTCAAGATGCTGAGGTTAATACTACTCAACAGAAAAATAATATACTTGTCAGCTGGATATTGTTGGCTGCCAGCATTGTTATTTCAGCAATTCTTGGTTTTTTCTTTATTAAATCAATTACCAGTCGTTTAAAAGACGCACTCTATGTGTCTAGCCAACTTGCACAAGGTCAATTAACCGTATCAATCAAACCAGCCTCAAAAGACGAAATTGGGCAATTGGCAACCAGCATGCTCTCCTTAAAAGAGCAGCTCAATCTAATTATTGGTAATGCACAAGAAAGTTCAGAAAGTATGCAGACAGCGGCTAAAGAGGTGGCGTCAACCTCTCAGGCCATTGCACAGGCGACCAGTGAACAGGCCTCCAGTGTAGAGCAAACCAGTGCCTCTGTTGAACAAATGGCAGCTTCTATTGCACAAAATAGTGAGAATGCAAGCAATACCAATGCTATTGCCAGTCAATCCGTTAATGCGGCTCAGCATGGGGGTGAAGCAGTGACAGAAACGCTAACAGCAATGAATCAAATTGCTGAGAAAATTTCCATTATTGAAGATATTGCCTATCAAACAAATATCTTGGCATTAAATGCATCCATTGAAGCGGCTAGGGCAGGAACTCATGGCCGAGGCTTTGCCGTAGTAACAGACGAAGTACGAAAATTAGCAGAAAGAAGTGGAGATGCTGCACAAGAGATTAGTAACTTAGCCGTTAATAGCGTAGAAATTGCCAATCAGGCTGGCAGTTTAATTGGCGAGATTATTCCGCAAATACAGCAAACAGCCGACTTGGTTCAAGAAATTGCAGCGGCTTCTGAAGAACAAGCGACAGGAACGGATCAAATCAGTCAGGCAATGACTACTTTAGATCAGACTACCCAACAAAATGCCGCTGTTTCAGAAGAACTGGCTGCTACTTCAGAAGAGATTGCTTATCAAGTTCAATTAGTTCAGCAGCAAATGAGCTTTTTTACCGTTGACCGTGATGCTTTGCAGGAATCAATGACTGGCGATATATTCAAATGGGATGATTCATTGGATGTGGGTATAGCTGAAATTAATCGACAGCATAAAATTTTAATCGATTTAATTAATGCGATTAATAATGCCGTTAGGAAAAATGAGTCAACCGCAAATATAACAGATACTTTAGTCAATTTAATTGATTACACTCATGAACATTTTAGCTATGAAGAAGATTTGTTTTCTGGTCATGGCTACCCTGAAACACCAAGTCATAAACAAACTCATATTAAATTATTGGGACAACTTGATGATTATAAGCAACTACTGCAAA
>VAPL010120664.1_pt1 | contig 11944 bp, 11 predicted proteins | sample 3395061 | NCBI WGS metagenome assembly VAPL01 (sample SAMN08290444, study PRJNA428436) | hydrothermal vent metagenome | isolation source: Deep-sea hydrothermal vent chimney 2 | place: Pacific Ocean: Juan De Fuca Ridge | depth 2182 m m
GTTACCGATGCCTCGCACCCGGAAGTACCCCATCAGAGGAGGCGCGAGCACTTCATATAGGCGCGACCAGGCCCACTCCTCGCCGAGTTGTGCCGCGCCGACGACATCGTCAAGCCCGTGAACATCCATACAGGTGCATCGGTGCCGCTGACTCGATTCTTGAGACACTCGACGTGATCGCACGAGAACGCCTCGACGAGCCTGCTGATCGTCCCACCGTCGTGACCGCGTAGGACGCGCATCGAGCCCCCCACCTTCGTAGAGCTGCCGAGGCGTCCGAGAGAGTCTCAGTACTCAGGTGCTGCAGTCGGCTCTGCATCCATGATGCGTTGTACTTCCAAGCGGTACGCATCAATGATCTTGTCTGTGGGAGTATCCCGGCAAGGGTCGAGAGTGACGCCGCTCGAAAGATCCCAGGCCGGGTCATCCGTCCCTTCCCTGCGCGCGAGCATGAGAGCAGCCTGGAGACATGCGCCAGCGGCTACCAGCTCGTCGGCGTCGGGAATGGTGATTGGTCTGGCCCACAAGTTGGCGACGATCCTGCGGTAGGCAGGTGACTTCGTGCCCCCTCCAATGAGATGGAGTTGCCCCGATGTGTCCACACCGGCGTTTGACAGTGCCTCCACTCCATCGAGCAGTGAGCACACGACGCCGGTATGGGCTGCTGCAGCGATCGACTCGCGCGTCGTGCCCACGTTGAGACCAGTGAGGACACCGGTGGCAGCAGGAAGATTGGGAGATCGTTCCCCACCGAAGAACGGCACCAGGACGACATCTGGATCCTGGGGGGCAGTGAGCGCCAGATGTGCCATGGTGCTCTGATCGACTCCAAGCCAGCCGGCCACGGTGTCGGTGACCCGTGTGGCGTTGAGCGTTGCCACGAGTGGGAGATACCGACCATCGGCATCTGCGAACCCGGCTACAGCCCCGGTTGGATCGGACACGGGTATGCTCGAAACGCAGTACACGGTTCCCGACGTGCCGAGTGACATCGCCACATCACCCTCTTTCAAGCCGAGTCCGAGTGCTGCCGCCATGTTGTCGCCTGTGCCTGCTGCCACCGGTGTTCCACATCCAAGACCGGTCTCGATGGCTGCTTCAGGCGACACGACGCCGGCAGACGTTCGGGGACCGAGGACCTCGGGGAGTCGCTCCAGCCACTCGTCGGGATCGACGACGAGACCCAACAGGTCGGGTGCGTACGTACCCAATCGGGGAGACCACCACGCCGTACCGGAGGCATCGCCACGGTCGGTTACATGAGCACCCGAGAGTCGCCACGTGAGGTAGTCGTGGGGCAACATAATCAGATCGATCGTTGCCAGGTTTGCCGGTTCGTGTTCAGCGAGCCAGGCGAGCTTGGTGAGAGTGAAGGACGCAACGGGCACCAGCCCGCAGGCTTCCGCCCATACGCTCGGACCGAGGTGTCGGCGTAGCCGGGCCGCCTGAGGCGCCGATGTCGTGTCGTTCCATAGTTTCGCCGGGCGGATGACGTTGCCCGATCCGTCGATCACGACCAGACCGTGCTGTTGACCCGCGATCGATACGGCGGTGACCTGATCAAGATACGGGCTCACCTGCTTGCACACCTCCACGAGCGCGTACCACCACGACTCAGGGGCTTGCTCGCTCACGGGGGGTGCTGTCACCGGATGTGGTGCCTGCCCATTCGCGATGAGTCGTCCCGTTTCGAAATCACGCAGCTCTATCTTCGTGGATTGGGTCGATGAGTCGATCCCTGCAACGAGCCCCATATCACCGGATCTTCTCGATGTAGCGGGCGAGAAGGTTTTCCAGCTGTTCTTGTCGACCGGACACTGGCGTCGGTTCGATGCCTTGATCGACTACCCATGAGCCAAGATCGTCGAGGCTTGTGGAACCGTTCATTATCCCTTCGCCCAGCTTCGACCTCCAGTGGCGGTAGCGATCTGCCTTGGATCGTTCGATCGCACCAGCGTGGTGTATTGCGTGGGCGGCCAACAGTGCGCGTGCCACTGTGTCCATTCCCCCGATGTGGGCGTGGAACAGGTCGCCACGGTCGATCGATTGGCGTCGAAGTTTGGCGTCGAAGTTGAAACCACCGGTCGTGAATCCGCCTCCGCGGAGTATCTCGAGGATGCCGAGTGTCATCTGTTCGACGGATGTTGGGAATCGGTCCACATCCCATCCCAAGCGGTCATCGCCAGCGTTGGCATCGATCGATCCAAAGATCCCTGCATCGACTGCCGCTGCGACCTCGTGATGGAAGTCGTGTCCGGCAAGCGTTGCGTGGTTGACCTCGATGTTGACCTTGACATCACCAACGAGATCGTACCGCTGTAAGAAGGCGTGCACTGCGGCAACATCGAAGTCGTACTGGTGTTTCATCGGCTCGAACGGCTTCGGTTCGAGAAGGATTGTTCCTGGGAATCCAATGCGGTGCTTGTGCTCGACGACGAGATGGAGGAACCGCCCGAGTTGATCGAGTTCTTGTGTCATGTCAGTGTTGAGTAGCGTCTCGTACCCTTCGCGTCCACCCCAGAGCACGTAGTTGGCTCCGCCGAGTCGATGCGTGGCCTCCATGCAATGACGGACCTGTGCGGCAGCATACGCGAACACCTCAGGGTCAGGGTTCGTCGCCGCACCGGCTGCGTAACGAGGATGGGAGAAGAGATTTGCTGTGCCCCAGAGCAGGCGCACGCCCGAACGTTCGATATGGAGCTCGACTTCATCGAGCATCTCGTCGAACCATCTTGCCGACTCTATGAAGGTTGCCCCTTCTGGTGCGATGTCCCGATCGTGGAAACAGAAGAATGGCACGCGGAGTTTCTCGAAGAACTCGAACGCGACCGCCATCTTCGATCGGGCCCTCTTCATGGGATCGTCGTCGCCGGCCAGCCAGGGCCTATCGAACGTCCCTGTACCGAACACATCGAACCCGCTCCAATTGAACGAATGCCAGTACGACACGGCGAACCTGAGGTGATCTTCCATCCTTCGTCCGTCCAGCAGGCGGTCCGGGTCGTACCACCTGAATGCCAGCGGGTTATCCGACTCAGGTCCTTCGTACGGTACGAGTCCGGGGATCTCCTCGAAGAAGTCAGCACACATCTATCCGTTCCTTCCTCCAACCCGAGGGCAGGGCCTCGACGGTCTCGCTGAAGCGAGTCATGCACGAGCCGGTCAGAGGTGTGTCCGATGTGGTACCCACCACGGAGTGTTCCGGTGTACGGCCAACGGGAATCTTTGTCCGGAGCTCAGCGAAAGGCAAATCACCCCATCACCGGTGCCACGGGTGGGTGCAGAGAGCATGGACATCGGAGGCTGCATGCGGTCTGGCACCGACCCGCTCCCTTGTCGCCTCAGTTCCAGGGAAGACTCGCTCGCTTTGCCCAGTACTCACCGGAAGGCTCTCGAAGAGTGGTCAGTTGCTCTGTCACCGAACGAGGCACTTCCAGTGCCTGCAGATTGCTCGAGAGCTGAGATAGCGTCGTTGCCCCGCTCAAGACGACGCTCGACCATGGCTGGTGAAGGCATGCGGCGATGGCGATGGCGTCCGGTGACCACTCCGGAGCGACCTGTTGTAACCGGTCGGCTGTGTCTCGATTTCGTACAGCGAGTCGGCCGTTCGCCACTGCCTCTTTCACGATGACCCCCAGTCCCGCGTCGGCGGCGTCTGAAAGTGCTCCGCCGGCAGATCTCTCGAGGAGGTTCCATGTGGCCTGTACCGCCCCGAAGAGGAGCCGACCGTCGATCTCGATCTCGAGAGCCCGTTGGATCGTATCGGCTTGACGCGGGCCGCTTGTAGAGAGACCGATCACCAACCCGCGCTCTCGTAGGTTGGCGAGTTCAGCAAGTACCTCTGCATTCTCAAGCACACCACTTTCATGTGTTGCAGAGTGGATCTGATAGAGACGTAGGTGTGTCCCGACAAGTGCAACGCTTTCACCGTACTGTCGCACGAGGGTTTCCCGTGTATGCGTCTTGATTTCGTGGACAGCGGCGTCGATGCTCCACTCTGCTGCATATGTGTACCCCCACTTCGATCCGACGGCCACGTCTTCTCGGGAGACTTGCCTCGATGTGAGCCATGTCGACAGGAACTGTTCCGCTCTTCCATATGATCGAGCAGCATCGACATAGGTGACTCCCGAAGCGATGGCGGCGTCCAGAATCTCATGGGTGTGGTGTTCGAGGGCAGTTCGCTCGGTGCGATCGATGAGGTCGGCGCCGTGGCCAATGTTGATGTACCCGGGTCGCCCGAGTGCTGCCAGCCCCAATCCGATCACAGACACAGCAATATCAGACGTTCCGAGATGGCGATACAACATGCAGTCACACTACTCCAGGTTGACCGTTGCCAGGATGCGACCCAAGACGCGAGACCGGTCTTCCCGAAGCATCGGGTCGCTGCGCTTAATTGGATCGCCTCTGTCCGAGACGTCTCCAATGGTGTGTCCGTCACTTGGCGTGAGCCGGACTTCATGAGCGCCCTCCAACGAGGATGTTGCTGGTTTCGCCTTCGAGTTGGACACCTCACGACTCAGGCACTATGGTGCACCCGTGCACGCATGTGCAGATTCGGGCATATGTGCAAATCGTGGTCGATCAGATGAGGCGATCGATCTTGGAGAAGGTACTGGAGTTGTCCAACGGCAGCACAACAAGTGCTCTGCCCAGGGAAGCGAACACCAACTGAGGCATGCGAAGGGAGATTCGATATGGCCGATGAAAAGAAGCGACCGACCGAACCAACTACCGGGGAAGTGGTGGAGAGAAACTTCATAATGAGCCGCCGCGGCGCAATCCTTGGCGGAGCTGGCATCGGGTTGGCTGGCCTACTGGCAGCTTGCGGTGTGAAGGAGAGCGGTTCGACTGCAACGACGGCTCCCTCGGGCGAAGTCTCGAAGGACTCACCGCTCTACGGCAGCAACGATGTCGACATGAAGGGCAAGTCGATCGAGATCGGTCTGGCAGCGATCGCTGGTTGGCCGCCGAGCCAGATTCCCGTCGACCTGTACCCTGACTTCGCTGCATACGCGAAGGACAAGTACGGATATACCACGACCGTCGTCAAGACCGAAGCACCGTTCGCCGAGCTGTTCCAGAAGGTTGCTCCTTCGCTTGCTGCTGGCCAGCAGGAGTACAACCTCATCATCTCAGACAGCCAGTGGCTTGGAGCGTTGGCGGAACCGGGATGGATCGTGCGTGCAGACGATGTCATCGCGGCGAACCCCGAGCTTGACCTTCCGGTGTACAGCTCGCTGGTTCGAGAGACATACCAGATCTACCCCGATGGCTCTGATCAGAGATGGGGATTCCCGCAGATGCCGGACACGCAGGGTATCTTCATGCGTCTCGACATGCTCCAGGATCCTGCCGAGCAGAAGGCGTTCAAGGAGAAGTACGGTTGGGATCTCCCGACCTCCTACGACGAAGTAGCTCCTCTCTCGATGGTCCAGTATGAGGATATCTTCGACCACTTCACGCGGCCCGATGAGGGCTTCTACGGTGTTGCGATGCAGTACGCCAAGGAGTACGACTTCTTCTCCTGTGCCTTCCATCCGTACGCGTACGCTACAGGTGACATCTGGAACCCTGCGACTGGCGAGATGGTCGGTATCCTCAACACCCCTGAGCATGCGAAGGCTCTGGAGTACTTCGTGAGTCTCCAGAAGTACCAGCCACCGGGGGCAGAAGCGTTCGGTATCGGCTCGATGATCGACCTGTTCAACAACGGCCAGGTGTTCGCTGCTCTGCAGTGGAACGCTGTCGGCCTGTTCATGCAGGGCAATGATGGTGAGCTCGCGGACAAGGTCCTTGTCGGGCCGCATCCGAAGTTCACGTTCCCTGACGGGTCGCTCGATGTCATCGGTGCCATGGGTGGACAGCCGTGGGTCATCAACTCGTTCAACGATGATGATCACATGCGTGTGTGCGTCGACTTCCTGAAGTGGTGGTACACGGACGAGACGCAGGCGAAGTTCATCGAGGCTGGTGGCTTGCCCTGGACCAAGAAGGGTGTCGATGCCCCGGGCTTCGAAGAGAGTTCCGTGTACGCAAGGGCGTTCAAGGAGATGCTCGCCGAAGGCAAGTCGCGTGACTTCTGGCATCTGCCGGAGTACGCAGAGCTTCTCGCCATGCAGCAGGAGGCCTACAACGGCTACGCCGCAGGCCAGTTCACGGATCCTCAGCGGGTTCTCGACTGGATCGCTGTCAAGCAGCAGGAGCTCCTCATCGAGAACGGTCGGTGTGAAGTGCCTATCCCCGACGACCTGAAGGGCATCACCCTAGGCTGACGTGGGAGCGGATCTGGGCAGGATTGATATGAGATCGCCCAGATCCGCTACTCGTTGTACTTCATCGAGAACTGTGGAAAACTTCCTCCCCGTACACGGGTCGTCCGAGACAAGAATGCACTCACTGTGACCGTAGCTCCCACCTCCCGAGGATCAGGCAGATCACAGGCAATGGGCGTCGCGCTGCTCATGCCCGTCCTGCTCTTCTTCCTTGTGCTCAACGTCATCCCGACGTTCTGGTTGATCGGTCTGGGCTTCTACAAGTACACCCTGGGCCGTGGAGACCCGGTTTTCATCGGACTCGACAACTTCTACGGGATCATCAACAGCCCCGAGCTATGGGGCGCGTTCAGCCGAACACTTCGGTTCATGCTTGTAGCTGTTGGGTTCGAGGTCGTGCTTGGAGTTGCGCTTGGCTTCCTGTTCTGGGGCAGCGCGCGGATGCCGGGGCGACGTCTTGCCCTGACGTTGTTGTTCACTCCCATGGTGATGGCACCCGTGGCAAGCGGGTTGTTCTGGAAGCTCATCTACGAGCCGACGTTCGGGATCGTCAACGCAATCATCTCTCTGTTCGGTGGTGAGAAGATCGACTTCCTCACGAACATCGATTGGGCGCTATCGGCGGTGCTGTTCGTCGATATCTGGATGTGGACACCGTTCATGATTTTGATGACTCTGGCCGCATTGGGGTCCGTCCCGTCGGCCGAACTGGAGGCAGCTGAGGTTGATCGGCTCTCGTTGTGGTACCGGATCCAACATGTGATCCTCCCGCACGCGAAGTTCATCCTCATGCTCGGCGTTCTGCTTCGAACGATCGACGCGTTCAAAACTACTGATCTCGTTCTCACGATGACCGGAGGCGGTCCAGGGAACAAGACCGAGTTCATCGGCTTGGCACTCTACCGGCAAGCCTTCAACAGCCTCGACCTCGGCAGATCGTCTGCAGTGTCTCTCGTTCTGCTGATCATCGCGATTGCCTTCACATCGATCTATCTGTATGTCCTCAACTGGAGCCGGAGACGCTGATGGCAATGACGACGGCTCAGAAGCGGCAAGTCAAGAGTGTCATGTACTACGTCATCCTGTGGACGGTTGCCGTGCTGTTCTTCCTGCCGGTCCTGTGGATCGCTGTGACCGGGTTCAAGTCCAACGGTGACATCCTCGCCGTGCCACCCAAGATCGTGTTCGAGCCGGTACTCGATAATATCAAGCGTGTGCTCGAGGATCCGGCGACGATCCCCTATGCGATCAACAGCGTGTGGCTCGCTGTTGGTTCCGTTCTCGTGGCGGTGGCCGTGTCCTTCCCTGCTGCCTACGCGTTCTCTCGATGGAAGTTCGCATTCACGGATTTCCTAATGTTCTTGCTGCTGTCGACCCGAATGATTCCAGCCGCCGCCGCCGTCATCCCCGTCTTCCAGATGTTCAACGCGTTCGGTCTGCGTGGACGATTCGGCATGTTCATCCTCTATACGAGTTTTAGCATTCCCTTTTCGGTATGGATCTTGAAGGGGTTCATCGATGGTGTCTCTGAACGGTTCGATGAAACGGCCGTCGTGAGCGGCGCGGGTCGCCTCCACGTGATGTTCAAAGTCGTCCTTCCGCAGGTGAAGCCAGGACTCATTGCGGCGTTCATATTCAACCTGATCTTCGCCTGGAACGAGTACATCTTCAACTTCGTTCTCGGCAATGCGGATACGCAGAACATACCGTTCGGCATGTCCGTGAACCTGCTCAGTGCAGGTGGGAACGTCGATTGGGGCTTCGTTGCAGCTCTGTCGAGTATGTACGTTGTCCTGCCCATGCTCATGATCTTCTTCTTCCAGAAGTATTTGCTCGTCGGGATGACGTTCGGGACAGTACGAGGTGACGTGTGAACGAGAGTCGCTTCACTCAACGAGTTCAGCTGTCGTGGATCTTCCTTCTGATCCTCCTGCTCATCGGCATCGGGCAGGCCTTCAGCTTCCTCGTCTACCAGGTTGCCATGGTCTCGATGATCGTGGCAGGCATGAGCCAGATCGCCATCGGTAACGTGCCCCCCGACGCCTCACCGGCCAGGTTCTTCAAGTTCCTCGGCATCTTCGCCGTCGTGATCTTCGTGATCTTCGCCGCATCCATTCCGATGATCCCCTACCTCGTCAATCTCGGGAGATGATCGACACCGTGCCACTCGTCCAATTCGTAACCGTATCCAAGTCCTTCGGGAACACCACCGTCCTGGACGGCCTGAGTCTCTCGATAGATGAGGGCGAGTTTGCCGTCGTTTTCGGATTGTCCGGATCCGGCAAGTCGGTGCTGCTGCGAACCCTCCTGGGACTCGAGACTCCCGATAGTGGGACGCTCTTTCTCCGCGGATCCGACGCGGTATCGGTCAAGCCGGGGGATCGGAAGATCGGATACGTTCCTCAGTCCTTTGCGCTGTTCCCAGGCAAGACCGTCGCTGAGAACATCGCGTACCCCTTGACGGTTACGCGAGAGCCCAAGAGTACGGTTCATGATGCTGTGGAGCGGGTCGCCAGACTGCTCGATATAGCTGAGCTTCTCGACCGAACCCCGGGGCAGTTGAGTGGCGGTCAGAAGCAGCGCGTAGCGATCGCCCGTGGACTCGCGCTGAGTACCGACCTCTACGTTCTCGATGATCCCTTGGTTGGTTTGGACTTCAAACTGCGCGAGAAGCTGATCGACGACTTGCGCGAGACGAGGGAGGCACTAGGCGTCACCTTTCTCTACGCGACAGCGGATGCCACCGAGGCACTCGCGTTGGCGACCAATGTTGCAGTCCTTTCCGATGGAGCCATCCAGGAGTTCGGCAGACCTCGCGACGTTTACGCCAACCCCGAGCACGTGGTAACGATGATGTCTCTCTGCTTTCCACAGTGCAACCGGCTTCCAGCAACCTATGAGCAGGGCGAGATCGTGACATCCTGGGGAAGAGTGACGACTCCCGTGATGATGGGAGTCGACCTGGCCGACGATGTCGATGTCTTGGTGCGTCCCGAGCACGTTGATCTCAATCCATCATCGGGCGGGTATTCGGTGATCGGAAGAGCCGCTGTCGTGCTTCGAGAAGACCTAGGTGCTGAGGAGGTCGTGTATCTCGAGTCGGATGGCATCCAGCTCACATCCTTGATGCGGGCAGGGTCATCCGAGGTCGAGTCCTTGTCACTCGGCGATGTCGTCGAGTTCGGCATCCGATCTGAAGCGTTCGTGCTCTTTTCGGGGGGCCATCGTGTTGGTCAGGGCCGATCGTGAGGGGAGCTGGGCATGGCTGATATTCGACTCGAGAATCTACATAAGGAGTTCGACGACGGTGCCGTTGTCGCTGTCCGCGATCTGAATCTGACGTTCAGGCAAGGGACCACAACCTGTCTTCTCGGGCCATCAGGATGCGGGAAGACGACGCTCATGAGGATCATCGCCGGGCTCGACTCCCCCACGAGGGGTCGGGTGTTCTTTGGTGATGAGGATGTGACGGAGCGCAAGACGCGGGACCGAGATCTGGGCATGGTGTTTCAGTATCCGGTGGTCTACCGCGGCGCGACGGTGCGCGAGAACATCGCGTTGCCGTTACGACGCGAGAACCTGTCACAGGTAGACAAGGATGAACGGGTCGAGGAGTTGCTCGTCTTGATCGGGCTCGAGGACTCAGCAGACCTCGACGTTACTCAGCTCGACAGCGGCACACGGCAGAAGGTCGCGGTTGCCAGGGCTGTCTCTCGGCACGCTCCTATCATCCTGTTCGACGAACCGATTACCAACGTCGATCCCGACCTGAAGCTCCAGGTCAAGCGCACGCTGCGCGAACTCTTCACGCGTCTGAATCAGACGATCATTTACGTGACCCACGACCAGACCGAGGCGATGACGCTGGCCGATGAGATAGCGTTGATGAAGGACGGGGTGATCGATCAGATGGCACCCCCGCGGGTGCTGTACAACGAAGCAGCATCGAGTTTCAGTGGTTGGTTCCTCGGGAACCCCGGGATGAACTTCGTTTCTTCGGTGAGCCACCGTGATGTGGCGATGGCTATCGTTGGCGGGCCACTTCCCGACGGTGCTGCGTCCGTCGGCTTCCGTCCCGAGAACGTCGAGGTGATGCCCTCAGATGCGGCAGCAGGAGTGTCTGGTACGGTTCGCCATGTAGCCGTTGTCACCGGAGGGCAACTGCTCGTCAGCCTGCGTTCGGGTGAGCTCGAAGTGAAGGCGAAGCTGCCCTGGAACACGGTGATGGATCTCCAATCGGGATCAGAGGTGAAGTGGCGCGTTGACTCTGGCATGCTGCGCATGTTCGGTGCCGACGAGTTCGCTATACCCGACACTCACCCGGAGTCATAGGCCGTGGAGGATGTCGAGTCTCCCGAATCGGCCTCTTCGGTGTTCAGCAGTGCGGTGCAGATTGTCACCGCAAACGTGGTCTCTTCGGATTCGATGGTCAGCCGTGCATACTTGACCGACGCGTGGAGAGCGGTGGTCGTCGTCGACGAGTTGGGTGGGTTCTGGATTGCGGCCACGTTGGATGCGCTCGTCCCCGACCGCGTCGCCCTCTTCGCTCGTAGTGAGCAGGAAGGCGGCCCACCGGCCCGATACGCTCGCATCGCGTTAGTGAGGCTGACCGTGCTGTGGAGTGATGTGAATGGTGGAGAAGCCGAAGGCAACGAGATGCACATTGCCAATCCGGTTGTCGTGCAGCACCCCGATGGTGGTCCCATAGCGGTAGTACCGCTCACGGTGACCAGCGCTGTAGCACAAGCCGTTCGCTCTGGTACCGGTCCGAACCCCATCTTGATGACAGATCTCACATCCGTGTCCGAGTCCTGTCCTCGCTTCGATGATGAGGTATACGTGGAGACGGTGTTTCGTGCTGATGACGGTTCGAAGTGGCTGTTGTCACGTCGATCGCACATCGCGTCGAATCGCGATGGCGGGTTCTTGGGAGAGCCCGGTGGTGTTGCCCTCGACCTCGCGCTTGAACCGCACGAAACGGGCTCACCTGCTTTCTCAGTCGATGGGTCCGGTGCATTCCGCGGGCTTGTCCGTCCGGTGAGTGACACGATCTCGATGCTTGTCTCGTCATATCTGATCGCCGAGACGATCGCTCACACACGTAGAACCGACCGGCAGAGTCCAGCGCGGTCGCCTCTGGATCAGCTGCGGTAGGGCTCCCTACCGAATCCCTGAATCGGAATGCCCTGTGCTGCGAGAACCTCGCTCTGCAGCGAGTACATCGCCGCGGCGGCACGATCGATGTGTCGAGTGAACGCGATCGATCCTGCGAGAATCGGTTCGAGCAGGTCACGATCCTGGACCCTTGCTGCGGGGTACTCGTGTTCGACGATCAACGGTGTGGATGCAACGTCGAAGTCCAGCAGCTCGCGTGCAGCGAGTTGATGATCGAGCCAGTCGACGGTCCGATTCTGGAGGTACGCCAGGGGATCGTGTCTGGCGGTACCGGGAAGTTCGTGTTCTGCTAGCACCGTTTGTTTGAGCCATGCATTCGCGAGGTCCTGCGGATTCTGCGAGATCTCGCCGTCGATCCAGTCACCCCGTTGAACGGTCTGGCCTCCGTAGCCCCAGCCGGAGACACCCTTGGCGTCGATCACCTGACCCTTGACGTGCATGCCCCCGATGAGGAATGGATAGCCCTCGTCTTTGAGGTATTGGAAGATCGA